>Ga0163151_10003445_pt1 | contig 22766 bp, 23 predicted proteins | sample OliLakLV19MP5IB2_FD_145596 | JGI IMG/M metagenome (GOLD analysis project Ga0163151, IMG submission 145596) | Freshwater microbial mat bacterial communities from Lake Vanda, McMurdo Dry Valleys, Antarctica - Oligotrophic Lake LV.19.MP5.IB-2 | ecosystem: Environmental > Aquatic > Freshwater >... | reverse complement strand
TGCCCCAGCATTTACTTTTGCTAGTGATACAAATACTGGTTTTTATCGCTCTGCAGTTGATGAAATGCGTTTTGTCACTAACGGTGCAGATCGTGTGACTTTTGATGCAAGTGGTAACATCGGTATTGGTACAACTACTCCGGGCACAGGTGCACGTTTACATATTTTAAGTGCTACATCAGGTGCTAATCAAAATGCTGCATTCACAATTGATGATGATTCAGGTACCGCAAATCGTGGTTGCTTTAGATACAACAGCTCAACTAGTAAAACTGAATTTGCAAATAACTGTGATAGCGGCACACCTACTTGGTCAGAAATTGGTGCAGCTGGAGGTGGCGTAAATTCACTTGCAGCTGTTGGTTCTGTTCCTAATGCAAATAGCGGAAGTGTTTCAGGTACAGTTTTGACACTTCAACCTGCTGATGGCACAAACCCAGGTGTTGTTACAACTGCTACTCAAACATTTGCTGGAGCTAAAACATTTTCAAATAATTTAAGTGTTCCACTCGGTGCTGTTGCAACTCCGGGATTATATTTTGGAACTGACGTAAACACTGGTGTTTGGTCACCTGCTGCAGAAACTTTTGCAGTTTCAACTGATGGTGCTGAGAGAATCAGAGTTGATTCAGTTGGTAATTTCGGCATTGGAACAACCTCACCATCAGCTGTTTTACAATTAAAAGCCGGTACTGCTGCTGCATCATCTGCTCCACTTAAATTCACAATGGGTACAAATCTCACAGCTCTTGAAAACGGTGCCATGGAATTTGATGGCGCTGATCTTTACTTCACAGCTAGTAACTCACGTAAAAAAATCGTAACAAGTGCTGGCGGTGCCGGAAGCTTCTTAGCAATCGATGGTTCAACCGCAATGACCGGAGAAATTAAAGCTGCCAACGGTATTGTTGGTGCCCCAGCATTTACTTTTGCTAGTGATACAAATACTGGTTTTTATCGCTCTGCAGTTGATGAAATGCGTTTTGTCACTAACGGTGCAGATCGTGTGACTTTTGATGCAAGTGGTAATGTTGGTATCGGCATCATTCCAGGCAAAAAATTAGATGTTAGTGGATCTTCTACTTCATCTGCCGGGGAAGATATCATTCAACTTACCAATACAAATATTGGCAGCAACACCACAAAATTTGCCGGCCTTGCATTCAGAAATACTGATACAGCCGGTACTTCGAAAACCACTGGCATTATCAGAGTTAACCCTGAAGATGCAAATGCTGTTACTGGTGCAATGTCATTCTGGACAGCAAATGGCGACTACACACAAACTGAGAAAATGCGCATCACTGGTAATGGTAACGTTGGTGTGGGGACGACGATACCAAGTAAAATTGGATCCCAATCTACAGAGACATATCTAGATGTCGTTGGTACCAATACTGGAGTTATGGGTGTTGGTGGATCAAGAGCAGCCGATGGTATTGTTGGCGATGTCAATTTCTATAACACTGCAATCGGCGGATCTGGCACTGACACAAGAATAGGGGTATTGCGCTACTCCAGATCTGGTGCGAATAATTCTGGTACCTTTGACATCTTCACTAGAAACGCAGGTACCTTTGTTGATGCTATGACCATTTTGCCAGCAGGTAATGTCGGCATCGGCCTTACAAATCCATCAACAAAACTTGAAGTGAACGGAACTGTCACTGCCACTGCGTTTTCTGGCTCAGGCAGTGGTCTCACAAGTGTTCCATGGTCAAGCATCACCTCACGGCCGTCTATGGGTTTAGTGAGCATGGTAGACACTGCGGCAAACTCGATGTCATCTTCGTGGTCATTAGCGTGGAAAAATTATGGAAATCATCAAATTGTTGATATGAGTGCAGGAACAGCACCAAATGGTACTGCACATAGTAACACTAATTCTGAGGTGGCTTGGACTGCCACTTATGGAAACCTTATGGGTTGGAACGGCACCAATACATTTGGTGTAAGAGTTGATAGTGCAAGAATCTCTGATAGTACTTCTGGAAACGCCGCCACCGTTACAGATGGCATGTACTTGTCTACCGCACAAACAGTAACAGGCAAAAAGATTTTCACAGGTAATATGAATCAAAATGGCGGTGATGACTCTGGAACAATAGAATTGAAAAGCTCAGCAGGTAGCAGTGCCGTTGGAATCGCATTTCATAGGCCTGGGGTTTTCGCCTCTAAACTAGTTCTTGATACTGATAACAGATTTCACTTCGGTGGTTGGTCAAATGCAGCCGATGGTGCAGAAGTTGTCGCTACTAGATTTTATGGATAAAGATGATTTCAGTTATTATGTAAATCCAAGCAGCACGAGTATCATGAACGATGTTCGCGCTCATATTTTTTATGACCAAGGCAATACAGGTTACTACGCTGACCTAGCTGGCATTACAAATGTAAACCGGATTACCGCAATATCTATGGCAATAAACACAGCCGATGCTGGTGGCGCAGCCGTTCAAGGAGTTAACTCAGGGGGCGGTTCACAAGGATTATTAGGCTATGCGGGTTGGGGAGTATATTGTCAATCCGGCGGTTGTGGTGGGTGGGATAATTGGTTTAATAATTCTGATCGTCGCCTGAAAGAAAACATTGAACCTGTTAAGAATTCACTCGAGAAAGTTCTTAAACTTCAGGGCGTAACCTATGATTGGAAAGACCCTGTAAAACATAAATTAAAAGGTAATCAACTGGGCCTAATTGCTCAAGATGTAGAGAAAATATTTCCTGAAGTTGTTGAGATTGATCGTTCACCTACTTCAACATTTAAAGATGGCACACGCACTATGCAATACAGTTCGCTGATCAGCCCGATCATCGAAGCCATCAAAGAATTCTACGCAAAGTTCACAGCATACATTAATCAAAATGATGCTCGAGTTGAGGCACTTGAAAAAGAAAACGCCAAGCTCAAAGCTCGCCTCGATAAAATCGAAAGCCAAATGCGAACCCCCGCCTCAAAATAACAAAAAGGTACGGCCTTACTTTTCGTAATGATCGAGAAGACACTAACTTCTATGTACCAAATAGGTACGCCGTTCCTTTTGGGAATTCCCAAATTGAACCTACACGTAACCAAACTTAAACTGGGTGCCTGCTCGGGGCGGACATTAAACTTCCTCATCTCCTAATAAAACACTCTCCACATTTGGCATCGCCTGCAAATGAATGGTATTGGAGTGTGTTTTATAAATTAGAGAAAAGGAGACTCGAAATGTTTGCAGAAATGGCGCAAGAATTCAAGAATGTCCGCGTTGAGATGGCTCAGGAATTTAAAAATGTCCGAGCAGAAATGGCTCAAGGATTCAAAGATGTCCGCACTGAAATTAAACAATCTGAATACCGCATGACCATAAAATTAGGCACTATAGTCTCGATAGCAATTGGCGTGGCCGTTACACTTGCAAAATTAGTTTAAACAGGTACGCCGCTAGCACTCACTTCTGGTTGCGCCGTTTTTAGCCAATTGCATATTAAATCAAGAAAGACTGCTCCCGATGGTTTGCAATTACAAACCCTATGAAGCAAGAGGGGGAGTCATTCTTACGGGTGGCCTGTAAGCAAGGTATGCTTCTATCAAATATGTATAGACAGCCAGCATATTTACCGTCAAAATGATGGTTATGTATACACGCCTAGCAGCCCCTCCTCCGAAGTCATTCTTTCTATTTGGGCCACGAGGGACCGGAAAATCCACATGGCTCAAAGGCCAGTTTCCCACAGCTCTATGGTTTGACCTGCTTCTTCCGACACTACAGTTGCGTTTAACTCGTGATCGTTCTTTGTTCAGGCAGTCAGTAGAAGCTCTTACGCATAAATCTTGGATTGTTGTTGATGAGGTTCAAAAGCTTCCTTGGCTTTTGGATGAGATCCATAGTCTTCTTTTTGAGCACGGAAATAAATTCAAATTTGCTCTGAGCGGATCTAGTAGTCGCAAACTAAAACACACAGGAGTTAATCTTTTAGCAGGCAGAGCCATCAATAGAAATTTTTTTCCTCTAACCGCTAAAGAAATGAATTATGATTTCGAAGTTGAAGATCTTTTGCAGTATGGCTGTTTGCCCGCTATCAGGCTTGAAAAAACTCAAAGTGACAAGATCGACTTCCTCGAGGCTTACGTGGCTAATTATGTGAGGGAAGAAATTCAACAAGAAGCCCTTGTCAAAAATCTTGATTCCTTCTCGCGTTTTCTTGACGTGGCTTCTATTTGTAATGGACAGGTAACCAACACGGCAGGCATTTCGCGAGATGCCGCTGTGGCCCGCCCCACCGTTCAAGGGTATTTTGATATTCTCGTTGATACTCTTATCGGTTTTTGGCTTCCCGCTTGGACGCCGAAGGCCAAAATCAAAGAAGTCAGACACCCTAAATTTTATTTCTTTGATCCGGGAGTGGTTCGAGGACTTCAAGGCCTGCTTAGGGATAAGCCTCACGATCAAGAGCGAGGGTACCTTCTAGAAACTCTCGTGCTCCACGAACTTCGCGCGCATATGAGCTATGCCAATATTGGCGGTAAATTGACTTTTTGGCGGACTCCACTGGGCTCAGAGGTTGATTTCATTTGGAGCCGAGGCACGCACGGCGTTGGAATTGAAATCAAGGCGTCAAAAAGATGGAAATCTGAAATGGGCAAGCCTCTAAAAAATCTTGTCGAAGCCCGTTTTATTAAAAAGGCTATTGTTGTGTACCTCGGCTCAGAAGTTTTGAAAGATGGCCCGTTGACGATATACCCCTACAAAAAATTTACTGAGAACTTGGACAAGGGTCACCTTTTGGATTAACCAAAAGGTAGGGATCTCATTCCAATATAAAGTATAATAGATGTTGACAATCCATCAAATAACGCCGCAAAATGACAGCTATGTATCATAGAATATTGCGCCCACCTAAAACTAGTTTTTTTCTCTTTGGCCCTCGAGGATCAGGTAAATCAACATGGGTAAAAGCAAACTTTAAATCCCTGACATATATTAATCTTCTCTTTGAGCGCGAATTTACTAAATACTTGATTGACCCAGATATTTTAATTTCAGAGTTAAGGGACTTGAAGCCAAAATCATGGGTAGCTATCGATGAGATACAGAAAGTGCCCGCCCTTTTGGATGCGGTTCACCATCTCATTGAAGAACAAAAACTGAATTTTTGTTTGACAGGCTCATCAGCTCGAAAAATTAAAAAAGGTGCAGCAAATCTACTTGGTGGCCGCGCAGTAACGAGAGTCATGTTTCCATTATTACCAGAAGAAATGGATGAAGATTTCGATCTTGAAAAGGCTCTTAAATTCGGCACACTTCCTATTATCCATGCTGCAGAAAATAAACGTGATGTTCTCATCTCTTATGTTCAAACTTATTTAAAAGAAGAAATTCAGGTGGAAGCTTTGGTGCGAAATCTTCCTGGATTTGCAAGATTTCTTTCTATTGCTGGAATTTTTCATGGCCAAGCACTCAACATTTCAAACGTGTCTCGCGAAGCCGAAATAGCCCGCACCACCGCGCAAGGCTATTTTGAAATTTTAGAAGACACACTTTTAGCTCACCGGCTAGAAGCCTATTCTTCAAAACTCAGGGTGCGCGAAAGAACTCATCCGAAATTCTATCTTGTAGACCCTGGTCTTGCCCAAACTCTCAAGAGAAGAAGAGGGGAGCCATCTCAAGAAGAGTTGGGCCATTTATTTGAAGGGTTTATTTTTATGCTTCTCAGGGCTTATAATCAAAAAAATGATATTTATGATGAAATAAATTATTGGAGTCCCGCTGAGGCCAACTTCACCGAAATTGATTTCTTATTAACTCGGGGGTCTAAGAAAATAGCGATTGAAGTGAAGGCTAAAGAAAAATGGGGTCCCAACGACCTAAAAGGTCTTACCGCAATTTCTGAGCTCAAAGGAGTAGAACGGCGAATTTTGGTAACACTCGGACGACGAAAGTTGAGACTTGATTCTGGAATTGAAATTCTACCGTTTAGTGAGTTCAATAGACTGCTTGTCGAAAATAGTCTTTAACCTTGGTCATCCGTTTTTAAAGCGCTGAAGGTAAAGCGCCGCTAGAGGTACGCCGTTCCTTTTGAGAATACGAAAATGGTAGCGCTATAATCCCATTTCTCGCAAGCCTTGCTGCCAAGGTAAACACCAAACGCCATTGATTTTTTTCTTTTGTGTTCCCATATGCAGAAGAAATCGTGAGGGTTTTTTTGAAAAATAGTTTTCAATCTGCCTAAGCCCACGGGTATCATCTTCAATGATGTTATCTGTGGATTTCACTTCAATTGCAAAAACATCACCTTCAATTTCAGCAATAAAATCTACCTCAAGGCCTCCGCGGGTTCTGAAGGTGCTTAGGTTGATTGATTTATCATTTGAGTAAGCCGAATGAACAAGCTGTGAATAAACTAAAGATTCGGCCAATGCACCTAATCGGTCGGCAGACACATTAAAATTTGAGACCATGCCATTATACACACCCGGGTCAAATAAATAGAACTTTGGGTGTTTAATTAAATCACCACTTTCAATGCAAGGTTCATAAGGAAAAAGACGTTGGCCAATCAAAGTATCCTCAAGAACCTCAAAGTAGCGAGCACAGGAATGTCTTGAGATTTTTGCTTTCTTTGAAAATTTTGAATAATCAATAAACTGACCAACTTGGGTTGACACAAGTCTAATAAATCTTGAAAAAGATTCTAAATTTCGAGTCAAAGCTTCAGCCTGAATTTCTTCTTTTAAATAACTTCCAGTATATGAAACCAGAATTTTCTTAGCTTCCTGTTCATGAGTAGAAAGATAAGCATCCGGCAGAGTTCCAAAGCGTAATGCCTTTTTTGTGTCTATCTCATAATTGAATTCTTTTGCTACAAAAGGCCCAAGTTGATAGCTAAACACCCGTCCAGGAAGCAGATTAGCTCTGCCACGTTTTAACTTTCTGGCACTTGAGCCAGTGAGATAGAATTTGAGAGATTTGTCGTTATCTACAATAGCTTGAATTGTATTGAGCAAGCTCGGTAGTCTTTGCACTTCATCAATGAATATCGATTTTGGATTATATGTATCAATAGTTTCGATAATTTTTCCGGCATCTGAGCTATAATCTAAAAAAACGTTTTGAAGTGCTAAATTTATGGTGAGATCTGGCCTTAATTCTTTAATGAGCGTTGATTTTCCGACCTGCCGTGGGCCCAAAAGGAGGATGCTCTTTTTGGAATCCTTTAACGATTTTGACAATAACCTCTTGATCACATTAATCTCCCGACGACAGCCGCCATATTTATGCTCATATTGTATGTAAATATGAGCATAATGTATACATTTTATTTAACCAGTAGGTACGCCGCCTCTTTTGGGAATACGAAAATGGTATCTATTTAACAAGGTATGTTCAATCAATTCAATAGAACTAGTATTTATGAATTTCATCAAATATCCAGGCAAGTTGCAGGCAATTAGGTTTTCAAACCGCGCACTATCATCTTTCTTGAATCACTCGCTTTTAAAAGACATATATTAGAGTGGACTACAAAAATATGAAGTCAGGAGCGACCACTTTTTGAAAACCAAAAACTTACGTCATTACTATTGTTTAGCCAACGCAACATTCTAATAGGATCAGTAATAAGCCCCATATTATCGATGACAGGAAATGGCCTTGAAAATCGTCCCAGAAGAATGCCTAAAGTACTGAGTTGATAGTCTTCCGCACGAAACACAAGACCCACCTCAAAATGATTAGACATTAAAACAAAGGCATTGAATTGAACATTACCTTTGGCAAAAGTTTTGATGACTTCTGCAAAAATCAACCAAACCTGTGGCAATGTGAAATCCCACCAATCAGTGGTTTTGGTATTACCAGTTATGTGTTGTGAAAAAGTACAATGGCCAAAGTTTCTGCGCATAGGGACTCCTTTTCTTAAAATGTGCCCCTGACATCGTCTTTAAAATTAAACATACTGCCGCTCAATATCTCCGACTTAAGCCCAGAATTTTAGGATTTTCATGATCCAATAAACTAGTTGGCTAAGTAAGACCAAAAATTTCCCTAGCGGTTCAAGTTTATTGAAAAGATGACGACAAGAAACTTGTGAGGGTTTCATATCGGTCCCCTTTCTTACAAAAAGGGGTCTTTCCTTTGACCCGGGTTTTAATGCCAGGGGCAAAAGTTTTACTGCAACTAAGTTCACGTCTCTAATCTAAATCATTTACAGATGGCGCTTGATGTCCGCCCATTGACTTCGCGCGGACAAGCGCGAAGGCTAAACCTTCTACGATGTATGCTTTTAAGACATAGCCTCTTTTTTAATACCGACCCCTGAATCACTTTATAAAGTAATAGACATTTTATACTTAAAAAATAGAAAAATGTCTGTTACTATAAATCATGGCTCATCTACGAAGCAGACTTTTAAAACACATCATTACTTCAGAAATGAAGTGGTCACCCGCTGTTGGCATTTATGGCCTACGGCAGGTTGGTAAAACCACACTTGTAGAACAACTAGCGATTCAAGAGAATGGTATTATCGAAACTTTCGATCGAGAATCTACACTTCAAAGTTCAAAAGAAGCCCCCATAGATTTCTGTTCAAGAAATAAACTCCTTTGCATTGATGAAGCCCAAAGAGGGCCTTGGATTTTTCCGGCAATTAAAGAACTCATCGGCACCAAACGCAAACCTGGTCGGTTTTTGTTGACGGGCTCCATTCGATTTACATTAAAAAAAGAAATTCGAGAATCTCTAACGGGTCGAGTGTTGCTTCATGAGCTATTACCATTTAATATTTCTGAAGCTTTGGCTTTAAAGCCCTCTACATTTTTAGATAAAGCTTTGGAGTTAGCCAGCTCCACGCCAAATCCCAAAAAAGACAGACATCTTATTGAAGCACTCTCTCATCCACGAGGAATTACAGACTCACAGATTAACCGACATCTTGAAACCGGGGGACTACCAATCCCCTGTTTTTCGCGAGATCAAGTAAAGAGAAATGCCTGGTTTAAAGGATATTTTGAAACACTCGTTACACGAGATATTGCACTTGTTGATGAGAGTCTTTCAAAGATGTCATTACGGCAAGGTCTATCGTTTTTGCGGGCTTTGGCTCTTCATCAGGGAAGAGAGTTTGCGATAAATGACCTACCCTTGCGCCCGGTTCTCGCTAAAAAAATGTTAGACACCTTAGAGGCATTAGCACTCATAGAAACAATCCCACCAGAAAATATAAGAACTAAGGCTGTGAGAAAATCAAGACTCGAGTGGAAGGATGTTGGGCTCTGGGCACATATTTTAGGTTTATCAGGAATTGGATTATCCGAATCAGAGCAGGCACTAAAACTTCACCTCTCCCAAGAGTTCAGATCTCAGATAGGACTTAGTAAATACCCAACTCATTGGAGTTTCTACAAGAACCGTGACGGGGCTGAAATTCCATGGATCTTTAGAAGGGGACAGGCTGTTGTTGCCATTTCTTTTGTTCCCGTTGAATGTCCTGAACCTTATGATTATCGCGTTATGCGACGTTTCATTGAAAATGAACCTCATGGATTAGGAATTATACTTGGTGCAAAAAGAACCAAAATTTCTAGCCTAGGGCCTCGTTTGTTTTTACTACCCTACCATGCTGTTTATTAATAATAAGGTGATAAAGCGCAAACCCTAGATTACTTCATAACTTTATCGATTACGTTCTCAAAGGCAGATTGTGGTTGAGCACCAACTAATGTCACACCATTAATTAAGAATGAGGGTGTGCCACCAAGACCATTACTTGTGGCCCACGCACTCTCTTCTTCAATTTGTTTAATAATTTTTGGATCATCAATATCTTTACCAAACTTTGCCTCGTTGAGGCCAATTTGTTTTGCATAACCAATGAGACTTTCACGGTCTAATTTTTGTTGGTTTTTAAACATGATGTCATGCATGGGCCAAAATTTTCCTTGGCGATGTGCTGCTAGAGAAGCTTGAGCTGCAATTTTCGCATTTTGATGAAACGGAAGTGGTTGATGTTTAAATACGGTTTTAATTTTGCCTTCATACTTTTTCTCAAGCGCTTCAAGTGTGGGTAATACTCTTGTGCAAAATGGACACTGAAAATCACTAAACACAACAATCGTGACCTTGGCATTTTTTGGACCCTTTGAAGGACTATCACCCAATTCAATTTTCTTAGGATTTTTTATCTGATCCTCTAAAGAAGGAGCCGTTGGTCTTTCCTGTGAAGGAGCTCCACCGCCGCCGCCACCTGGAATTCCACCCTTTGTTTTTGCATACTCTTCAATATATTTAAAAACGCGGGCTTTTTCATCATCACGCTTTTGCATTTCTTTTTGAACTGCTTGATCCACTTGCTCTTGAGATGGTGAACACGCTGATAAGATAAATAATAGTGAGATGATAATTGGCAAAGCGATAATTTTAAACACTGGTGTCCTCCCGGATCAGACATAAATTTACATGACTCTAATAGGATCAGCAAAAAACAGAATATTTTCAATAAGAAACTAACTTAAAGTTCGATTGTGAAACCCAAGATTGAAGTAAAACTAGGCTCAAGGTCTACTTCACCAGCCACCCAGCCTTCACTTTTTTGCTCAAACTCGACGTAAGTTTCAAAAGTTTCAGAAAGTGGATAATCCGTGCGTAAACCAAAAAATCCGCCAGGTTTACCAGTAGAATTATGAAATCGCTGACCTTCTGGTTGAAACCATCCACCAAATGCAGGGGAGAAGTAAAAAGTTTTTCCATCAAACTCTAAAGCTTGCCTGACTATTTCAACCTGCACGCCTGGAAAATATGCAACACCGTTAAAGTAATGATGCCATGTCACAAGACAACTTCTCTCGTATGATCGTAAAAAAATATTTAGATCAATGACATGTCCAAATGAGGTTAAAAAATGTTTAGTATTCACATTCCACTTAATGCCCTCTTTTGTTAAAGGCACTTCTGCATAAAAACTTTCATATCCCAGTAAAAAGGGATCCAAAAAATTAAAAAGTGTGAGGCTACTTTGCATTTTTAAATAACTTTGTTCACCAGCTCGTAAATCTGAAAATTTGCGATAGCGATTTATTCCATTTCCAGAAGCATGCACTCCGCGCGCGGCATAAGGCTCAAGTGGTCGATGAAGATCGTAAGTCCATCCAGTACAATCAAGACCCGCGAAATCCCTTCTCGGAATATTTGCACCGTCATTATTATTATGAGTGTCTGTCACACTATTAGCTTCACTTGAACCGCAAAGATTTATGTAAAAAGTATTGCTCAGTATATTACTCCATAAAAGCACTTGTTCAAATGTGTTTACGTTATTAAAGAAGTGTTCTTTTTCGATAAAAATATTTTGCTGTATGAGCGCCTCAATACCTGCTGATTGAAGGCGCACCATATCTGCTGGGCTTTCTTGTTTAAGACGAATCAGATCTTCATCGCGCACATGACTTACAGCAATTGCTGATGAGAAAACCGGCAAATTATAAACATCGTTATAACTTCCAATTTTATGATTCGTCATCACAGCCCGGTGCCATTCTTCATGAAGCCAAGAATCACCGAGCGGTAGCCAGCCTGACATGATGTCAAAAACTGCGATTGTGAGCTTGCCCAATATTTTATTATTTGCGCCAAAACCGTCTTCAAGTGTTTTATGAAAGAAAAAATAATAATCATTTGAGAGCAGAAGTGACTGACGCATGCTTGGAAACTGAAAGCCGTGAGAAAAATTAAACGGAACTTCTACTAATGGAATATCTAGTTGTGCTTTTCTTGGGGTGAATTCGACTTCTTGGGCTCGCGCGACACTAATAGATGCAACTAAGAATATAATGAGAAGAACAAGACTGATGAATTTACTCTTCAAAACAACCTCTAAAAAAATGGTGCCCAGGGACGGAATCGAACCGCCGACACGTGGATTTTCAGTCCACTGCTCTACCGACTGAGCTACCTGGGCAACCGAGCCCTTGGGTTTACTGTCGACAACTCAGGTTGTCAAAGAAAAATAACTATTTAACGCGTTGCGGCCTAATGAAAATTGATCCGCTTGTTGAGACGTCTGCACATTCGTGGGAGATTGCGGTTGAATGAATAGAATGTTTCGCAGCTTTCGAGCCCTCAACCATCAAACGTTTCTCGCTGTATGGATCGCAACCTTACTCAGCAATATCGGCACATGGATGGAAAACGTAGGACAAGGTTGGGTGGTTGCCACTGAAACTCATTCAGCTTTCAGAGTGGGGCTTTTAAGCTTTTCACAATTTGCCGCCGTCACAATGCTTGCGATTCCAGCAGGAATATTCGCTGACATTTTTGATCGCAAAAAAATCATCATTAGCGCTCAAATTGCCATGTGTTTACTGGCTACTTTACTAGCAGTACTAGCTCACATGGGTTTAGCGACAGCTAATGTGATAACGACAATCGCCTTTTTTCAAGGTGCCGCTTGGGTTTTTAATGGCCCCGCTTGGCAAGCAGTTATTCCACATTTAGTGCCTCGAAAAGATTTAGAATCAGCAATTAATCTAAATTCAATTCAATATAATATCGCTAGACTCATTGGCCCCGCAGTTGCCGGGTTCGTTGTCGCTCATTGGGGTTTTCAATATGCATTTGATCTCAATGCCATAAGTTTTTTTGCAGTGTTTGCAGCAATTTTATTTATCGATTTTGATCCAAAATTAATCAGACAAAATCAAAAATGGACAAAAGGGGCCTTCACCCAAGCTGGAAAATGGGTTTGGAATCACTCCGGAGCAAAACGCATTGTCATTAGTATTTCACTTTTTGCAATTCTCTCAGCACCCATTCAAGGGCTTATGCCTTATTTGGCGAGTGATGTCTTAATGGTAGGCCCAAAGGGTTTAGGTACCATGCTCGCATGCCTTGGTGCTGGTGCCGTGTTTGGAGCATTTGTATTAGGCCAACTTCCTTCGTATTACCCCAGACATCATTTGATTCCGCTATCACTTACATTTTTAGGAATCATGATGGCCATATATTCAAAAGCAAGTGTTCAAATTATTTATCCAGTTATTTTTATCATGGGAATTTTCTGGCTTTGGACAATGATTTCTTGCAACACGGCTATGCAGCTTTTAGTGCCCGATAATATTCGAGGCCGCGTAATGAGCATTCTTATTTTGGCTCACGTCGGAATGCTCCCGATAGGGAATCTCCTCGGCGGAATCGTGGCCCATTCAATCGGCCCACGCACCACACTTTTTATTTCAAGCATTTTGCTTATTTTTGTTGGGCTATACACTCTTTGGCAAAGAGTTCCCATGATTGATGGTTATGAAGCAAAGGGGCACCCAATACATTTTAAAAATTTCTTATCAGAAGTAATTCTCGCCAGCTCTCACCGTGCAGAGGCACTTTCACTGGATCGCACCACAGAAAATCTCAACAAACCACCAAAGAAAAATTAAGCGACCCCTAATCGGATTAGAGTTTATTAAACCGATGATTTCTTCAACCGAATGCTATTTCAAGATCATTAATTAAATCATCGATATGCTCAATGCCAACACTTAGACGAATGAGCCCATCATGAATGCCGAGTTTTTTTCGCTGATCAGCGGGAACACTCGCATGGGTCATAATCCCAGGATGTTCAATAAGTGATTCAACACCACCGAGAGATTCAGCGAGTGAAAAAATCTTAACACGTTCTAGAAATTTTCGTGCTGCGGGTAATCCGCCTTTAATCACAAAAGAAATCATTCCACCAAAACCTGACATTTGCTTTTTTGCCAGCGTGTATTGAGGATGCGATTTAAGCCCCGGATAATACACACGCTCTACTTTTTTATGATCTTCTAAGTATTGCGCAATACGGATAGCGTTTTCTTGATGAGCACGCATGCGAACTGCCAAAGTTTTTGTAGCTCTTAATACTAAAAAAGAATCAAAAGTTGCTTGCTGTGTACCCATTGAGTTTTGCAAAAAATGAAGTTTATCTGAAAGCCCATCGTCACTTACAACCACGGCCCCACCAACAACATCACTATGCCCGTTTAAATATTTTGTTGTTGAGTGACAAACAATATCGGCACCCAAAGCCAATGGTTTTTGAAAATAGGGGCTCATAAAAGTATTATCAACACACACTAGAATTTTTTCTTTTTTACTCTTTTCGCGACTAATTTTAACCACAGCTTTAATATCAACTAGTTTGAGCATGGGGTTTGTGGGTGTTTCTATCCAAATCATTTTAGTATTGGGCTTAATACTTTTTTTAAATTTTTCTAGATCTGTGAGATCTACAAATGAAAATTCAATTCCGTTATTATTGATGACCTTACTAAATAAACGATTTGTTCCACCATAGACATCATCTGAGCATACAACATGATCTCCGGCTTTGAGCATTTGAATAACGGTGGTTGTAGCTGCACAGCCTGAAGCAAATGCCAAACCGTGTTTTCCACCTTCAAGTGCTGCGATATTGTCTTCTAATGCTTTTCGTGTAGGGTTATGGGTTCGACTGTATTCATAACCTTTATGTTTGCCTGGTGATTCTTGCACGTAAGTTGAAGTCAAATACACAGGCGTCATGATTGCACCCGTTGTCGGATCAGGGCTTTGCCCCGCATGAATCGCAAGCGTTTCAAACTCTGGTGATTTTTTTTTCAAAATATTTACTCCCGACTACTTTAGTCTTTGACCTAAATATGAAATGAAATCGATCTTTGTAACAATTCGAAGGCGGTTTTTTTGATCTTTCACAAGTGCCACATAGCCTTTTGAGAACATCTCAGAAAGTTTTTGAAGCTTATCCTCTAACTCAACCATTAATACTTTGCCTTTGATAAAGCTCAAAATACGATCACTGGGTTTTACCAACCCATTTACGAGGGGCAAAATAAGATCAGTTTCATCAATAACACCCGAAAGCTCACCCTCAGTAAACACAGGCATTTGTGAGATACCTTTGTCTTTCATCTTTTTAATAACTTGTTCAACGGTATCAGTGTGGGTGGCAACAACTACTTCACCAACACGTGGATCCATACTTTCGAGTAAATCATTAACGCTATCAGTATAAAGAGGACTATCAAGGAGTCCGTTCTCGCGCATCCAATTGTCATTAAAAGCCTTACTTAAATAGCGATTACCGCTATCGGGTAAGATAACAACAATGTTTTTCTTATCTTTTAATTCTTTAGCGTATTTTAATACACCACACACAGCAGAACCGCTGCTGATTCCAGCAAAAATGCCTTCGCGAGTTAATAGATCGCGCGTCATCATAAAAGATTCTTTGTCATTCACCTGAACAAAATCATCTATGGTTTTAAAATTGATATTATCTGGCAAGAAATCCTCACCAATACCCTCGATTTTATAAACTTTTGTGGTTTTACCCAAAACTCCGGTTTTAAAATATTCATGAAGGAGACTACCAATAGGGTCAACACCAACAATTTGAATTTTAGGATTTTTTTCTTTTAAATATTTACCAATCCCGCTGATAGTTCCACCGGTTCCTACTCCACATACAAGAACATCGACTTTACCCTCTGTTTGCTCCCAAATTTCGGGCCCCGTAGTGTTGTAATGAACCTCTGGGTTATCAGGATTATTGTATTGGTTGGCGTAAAAACTATTTGGTGTTACTTCGACTAATTTTTTAGCTACAGAATAATAACTGCGCGGGTCTTCTGGCTGCACAGCTGTTGGAGTTACAATAACTTTTGCTCCAAATGCTCTGAGGCCTTGAATTTTTTCTTCGCTCATTTTATCTGGCATTACGAAAATGCATTTATAACCTTTGATTGCCGAAGTAATTGCCAAACCCACACCGGTGTTACCCGAGGTAGCTTCGATAATTGTTCCTCCGGGCTTAAGATCCCCACGTTTTTCGGCCTTACGAATTATGTATTCCCCAACGCGGTCTTTGATGCTTCCACCAGGATTAAAATATTCAAGTTTTGCATAAACTGTTGATGCAACGCCTGACGTCACTTTGTTGAGCTTAACAAGTGGTGTGTTACCAATGGTTTCTAAAATATTATTTTTACTTTTCGGATTCATTTTTAAATTCACTCACCTTCGAAGTCTAAAGCCTGATGGGGATGCAATGCAGCTAATACGCGATTGATTCTCTCAACGGGATCAGAGGTATAGCTTATGTCTAATTCTTTCATTTTCTTTTCGATACGTTCTTCAATTGGATTTTCTTTTAGAAGTTCCTCAACAAGCGCTTCTAACTGACTGACCCTTGCGTCAACTTCACTGTCTTGCACCTTCTCCATATATCCCCCAGGTAAGCTGCCATTGTTCTTGACTTAGACAACCCCAGTTATAGCCTTAAGTTCGTAAAAGGTTCAAGTCGTTACACACGTTAAAAGGAGAATCTATGAAGAAGTTAGCGGGAGTTTGCCTTGTTGTTATTTCGATGCTTACTAGTTTAACAGCTCTAGGTAGCGAAACTATTGTCGGTGTTGGCATGGTTTTAGAATCAAAAGATAATACCATCTACGTAAGAGATCTTATTGCCGGTGCGCCCGCTGCACGTGCAGGTGTTAATCGCGGTGAAATCATTATTGCTGTGGATAGTGTAAGTACACTTAATCAATCACTAGATTTCGTAGTATCGCGCATTCGTGGAGAAGTCGGAACATCCGTAACCATTTCGTTTACAAACTCAGATCGACAAGAACGCAACGTTACAATGATTCGTGAAATCATTAGCACTGCAGACACATGTTTTATTGTCGGCACCTACAGTCTTCGCACAAACGGATTTAACAACAATCCACCAACTTCAATTTATGGTTCAATTGGCGACACTTCAGTTAACTTTTTTGTTAACGGAAACTATGTGAGCGGCAACATCAAAGGCGAACCCGTAAGCTTAAATTACAATTCCGGTAACAATGGCTCACAAGAATCAATAAGCGGCTGGATCCGCGGCCAACATGTAAACTGGTATGGCAACAACAACATGCTCTTCGGCTACCAAACCTGCATTAAATAACAATTAGGTACGCCGTTATCTTACCCTGAAGAATACAGAGCCGTTTTCGTAGGCCGTGATGGTTTTTTGAACCACGCGGCCACGAGAATCGCGCCATGTGAAACGATGACCACCTGATTTTAATGTGTGATTGAGAAGTGGTGTGTATCCAACTGATTTTCCGTCGATAAATACCTCACCCCAGGGGTCAGATGTTACGGTTAATGAATAAGGTCTAAATCTTCCCGCCACGGTGTGATCAGTTCCGGTTGCAAATGGAAGAAGTCCGATCAACATAAATAAGACAGAGGCCGCAAACACTCTTGTGCGATATTTTTTTCGGGTGAAAAGCTTCTCCACCATCACAGTGACAGTCCGAGATGAGGTTTCAAGAAGTGAAGTACCCCGAAAACACGAAGCTAGCACTTTTTGTAGTTCAACTTGAGGGTTATTGTCGTGAGGAACAAGCGCGATAAGTTCACGAGCCATTAGATGTTGCTCAGAATCACAAAAAAGCGCATCAAAAAATGGTTTCCAAGATAAAAAATCATTCCATTTTCGGTTTTTTAAAAATGTATCTAAATTCTCCTTAACCCCTGCCACGTCGTCATTTCTAAGCGGATTTTCACCACTAAGTATTTCATAGGCAATAATGCCTAAAGCGAAAAGATCACTACTCAAAGTAGCCTCACCATTTTGCCAACGTTTGGGAGACCAATAATCAATGCTTCCTTTTGTTTTTCTGCCATTTTGCGCTGCGTGAGTTTTAACGGCTAATCCAAAATCAGAAAGCTTTAACTGACCCTTTTTTGAGACCAAAATATTGCGAGCACTCACATCGCCATGAACGATGCCCTGTTCATGCGCAAACGACAACGCCTCGAGCATTCGCGATATTATAAAGACAACTAATCCTTGGCATGTGGATTTGTGGATAACTGGAATTAACTTTTTGAGATCACACCCTGGTACATATTCTAGAAGAAGACCAAATTCTTTTTCATTTATTTTTTCAAATCCAAAAGTTGCAACAATGTGTGGGTGTCGAAGCTGACTCAGTCGCTTTCCATCATTAATTAGCTCATCTAACCCATCTTTTTTAGAATCTTTAATAACTTTAAGCACCACATCTTGAGAAGGAAGACCCGCGATGTCACGCGAATACAAGAGTGCTTCGGCGGTACCCCCACTACCCAACCGGCGCTTAAACCGATAAGTACTATTGGATTTGAAATGAAAGACTGGTTTCATGCTTAACAGACGTATCCAACACCCGGGCCAATAAAACTTATGGTGTTCGAAGGAGCCTTTGGATCTTTAAACCCCAATAATTATCAACAGGTAGTCCGCTTTCCGCCAGCCGGATCATTGCAACCACAAATACCGGATCCGCTTCAAAATTTGCATAGGCCGTCAAATAAATTTGCTGCCATAGACTATGAGTGCAAGAATTCCAATCTTTGCCCAACTGCTTTAAAATTTTAGACTGGATAAATTTTTCAGAGGTAATTTGCGACTTTGAAAGCTTTGAACACAAGATAAGCAGATCTTCTTTAAGCTCTTTATGCCCTGGAGAATGAATTGCCAAATCAGTTTCACGCTTTAAAAATCGCATACATTTAATGAGTGAATCTGTACTGCCACGTCCTTTTCTAAGCGCACGGCACCCGACAAGATCTTGTTCTTGTTGTTCAACAAAAACTGCTAATTTTTTTTGCTTACGATTGTGCAAATGATGGGTTAGTTCAATAAATCGCCTATCGAAATAATCTTGTTTCTCATGCTTTGTGAATGCAGCATGTGAAACATGAGAAAACACGATGAGTGTCGAGAGTAATATTATATTCATAAATTTCCCCTAGAAAAGAGCGCCAAGAGTGGGCCTAACAAAATACCCATGACGCCAGGTAAAACGAGTAACATGAGAGGTACCAATAGTTTTAATGGCAGTACTTGAATCCTTGTTTCAAAAATATTCTCCATTTTCATAAAAAGCTCTTCTTCAAATGATTCCAAAACAGAATCCATGGGAGAACCCCTGATTCCACGTTCTAAAATCGATAAAAAGGCTTTTCTTGCGTGTGTTTTTTTTAATTCAGGCAACAATTCTATGATTTGATTTGAATTTGAACCCGCTTGAAGCTTCATCAGCCACATTTTAAGTGATTTTGAAAATGCATCGCTTCTATGTTTGAGTATTTCTTCTAATGAATGTGGAACTGAGCGGCCAAGTTTAAGCTGAACTCTTAAATCAAAAAGAATGCTTAATAAAACCGGAGTAGTCACAATTCCACCTCGCGAGGCTTAGAAAGTTGAAAAACAATTCCGATTCCTAAGCCAACAAATGTAAAACACGCTACAAAAACGAGTCGACCCATCGTTGTAGTTAAAAAAATGCTGAAATCTGGATTGATAGACCATTGCGTGAGCACCAAAACCGCAAATATTAATCCACTAATAATGGCTTGCGCTTTCGCTTGAAGTGTCATGAGGGCTTGTTTTTGTTCTAAACGAGCTCGTTGACGTATAGTTTTTCTGAAAAAACTGAGCAAATGATAACTTTGCGAAGAATATTTCCTGCAAAAAGTTAAAATTTGTACAATTTCGTTATTTTTTTGTCCCAACTGGTCATAAGTCGAAGCATTTTCTGATTGTTGAATCCATTTTTTCCATAAATTATTCGCAAAACTCATTTCATGAGCTGCACTTTCATATGATTTACCTGTTTTTATGGTCATCAACAGCTGTTCAACGAACTCAATACGTGTTTGCGAGGTGTTTTTAAGTGAAATTAGTGATCCGCGACGGCGAATTAATGTCCGCAATACGAAATAATTGAGCATAAATAGAATAAAAAGTTTCGTAATCCACATATAATTACATCTGAGCAACACATATGCCGACGTTGAATGCGTTTTGATGAAGATTTTCTATTGACTCAGGCGCTTTCACCCGTACAATGAAATTAACAATGAGGTTAGTTGCAGTTCGGATATCACAGTCTCAACCATCATAAGGAGGAGAGAGACAATGGCAAAAAAAAGAAAAGCAAAAAAGAAAACCGCTAAGAAAAAAGCTACCAAGCGCAAAAAACGTCGCTAAGCGGTTATTCTAAGATTTAAAAAACCCGAGTGCTTAGGCATTCGGGTTTTTTTATTTCGGAGAGGTATCCTAATTGGTAAGGTACCAGACTCGAAATCTGGCGCCCGAAAGGGCTTGGGGGTTCGAGTCCCCCCTTCTCCGCCAAATTTTAAGAACGCGGCCTACTTTTGTTAATCATCAAAATAATGAATATCGTTAAAAATTTGTATCAGTCCAAAAATCAAGCTCTCCAATAAAGTCATTTGATTTGAAAGTTGCCAGCTCGCACGAGACTATCAGATTTCATTCAATTATTTTTCCAGATCAGCTTTGAAGTCATCTATTGAGGTCGTCCAACCACTGAGGTGATCATCAAAGGAAAATCCTGGTTTCAACCCTTCATGAATAAGTTTAAGTTCACAAGTACCGCCTCGCTCAATGAGTGTGACTTGTACCGTTGTATCCTCCGGTGTCGCACCTTTGCAATCAGCGCTTGTCCAAGAAAAGGTTATGCTCTGATTTGGAATAATTTGTCTGTATGTACCAAAACACTTACCACCAGAATTCCATTCGAGCGAGTAGCTGCCGCCTTCTCGGAAATCATGCTTAAAATTACCACTGTTGATCCCCGTTGCCTTGAATAAAAGGCCAGATTTGAGTGCTTCAAAAACATCAGCTGCTGAGCCTTTGATAGATTTAGTTAGTTCAATTGTTTTTGAATTATCCATTTTTCTTTCTCCCTTTAGTTCTTTTTTGTTTTGCTATCTCTTCAACAAATTTCTCAATGCCATCTAACTGTTTTGTCCAAAACTTTTTATAAAATTCAATCTGATCAGAGGCCTTTTGGAGAGATTTAAATTGAATTACACAACGGTGCACGCGCCCCTCCTTTGAAGTCTTAACTAGGTGGGCCTTTTCCAAAACGCGAATATGTTTTGATACGCCCGGCAAAGACATTTCATAGGTGTCAGCAAGTTCCCGAATGCCCAATTCTTGGTAGGCAAGACGCTTTAGAATATCTCTCCGAGTACGATCCGAAAGAGCGTGGAATATAGAATCAAGTTCATCATCGTTAAAGTAAACCATTTAGTTTACTTTTGATAATTGGTGCAGTTTTGATATACATAAAAGAAATAGTTTCTGACCGATGTTTGTTTCGAAATACAACGTGAAATGAGTACCACAAGATTACACCTATGAAGTTAGGCTTCTATTAGATGCCTAACTCTATAGGGTGATGAATTCTGACTTAAGAAAATGAAGTCCGCTGGCGGACTTAGTCATGAAGTACATTATGATTCAAATCAAGCTTTGCTACTCATTCTAGTGACAAATGGTCAGCTATTTCCCTATTAGTTGTAAGACTAAATCGTAAATGGCTTTTGCTAGCTTAACGTGATTTTTGATTGTAGAAAATGTAACTGCTTTCAATTCTGCATCTGGATAACGATAGGCAACAGCAAAACGAGTGAGCCTCTTTGACCTTCTTACCAATCTGGCCAATTCAACATTCATTTCGGCTACTATGTTCCCAAGTTTTTCAATATCGTGAATTCTAGGAGGTCGGCTATCTTGGGATACAAGGTAGGCTTTCACAGCCTTTTCCACGCACTGCTGTGCATGAAAGGCTGCTCCGTACTTCATTTCAGGCCCCATCGTTAAAATTTTCTGGGCTTGTTTTAGATCTCTAATAGAATAGAGAAGCCATTGCTTAACGATCTTTCGCCTAGCCAAGCTCTATCTCTTTCCCAGTATTAAGGGCCGTCTCAGGGATTGAGCTCAGCTCATTCTTCCACTGATCAAAATCTTTTTTGGAATATATAAAAATATCTGCTGAAATATTAAATTTGCTGAGTACCATTGAGCGTGCTTTAACTTCAGCCGCAAAGCGATTCTTTAGGCCTGGAATCACTAAAACAAAATCATAGTCAGAATCTGCCCTATTTGAACCGTTGGCGCGGGATCCAAAGAGAAAAAGGCGCGAAGGGTCGAACTCCTTTTTAAGTAATACAACAATTTCTTTGAGTTTTTTACTTTCAGCGGACTTCATGTCTCAATTATTTAGTCTAAGATTTCTTGAAAGTCATCTGACAAATAGGCGTACTTGGAATAAGAAATAACAAAGTTCATTCTCCAGAGACTTTTTTTCTTTTTGAGGGCCCAGACAAGTTCACTTCATAATCAAAATTCTGAGCGCGCAACATATCTTGAAGAGATAATTTTATCCAATAATCAGCAGGCTCTTCAAGTTTCTTTGCAATTCTGGCGGCCCTTTCAGGGGTTGGAATTTTTCTCCCTTTTTCTAGATCACAAAGACTCTGTTGCGAAATACCCAACAACTCTGAAAATTCTCTTTGAGACATGTCCTCGCTAAGACGATGAGACTCCAATACTTTCGCAAAAGTCAGGGGGCCGTATTCCACTTCAACATCACGGACACCGTATTTTATTTTCTTAGTACTCATGTTTACTAACCTCCTCAACACGAACAATCTTGATGGTTTTGGTGGAGTTGTCCCTATTTAGACCTCTCCGCCATTACGAACACAACCACTAATCACAAGTGCTCGCTCGATTGCACTCGCCTTCCTCCTGCCTCCTCCTCCTCCTGTCTTCAAAGATTTAAGAAAATTTCACTTGGCATGTGTTTAGTTGTGATTTCACGGTTTTTTATTTTTATTCACGCACATTAAAATCAATAGCTGTGACGGATCATACTGTTCACCAGTGCATTTAAA
>Ga0163151_10003444_pt1 | contig 22778 bp, 22 predicted proteins | sample OliLakLV19MP5IB2_FD_145596 | JGI IMG/M metagenome (GOLD analysis project Ga0163151, IMG submission 145596) | Freshwater microbial mat bacterial communities from Lake Vanda, McMurdo Dry Valleys, Antarctica - Oligotrophic Lake LV.19.MP5.IB-2 | ecosystem: Environmental > Aquatic > Freshwater >... | reverse complement strand
AAATTGGTGGTAACAAACCAATATGGATCAGATTCAATTACCAAGGTAGATTATGTAAATATAGGCGCTTACGACCAACCACAGTGTTTAAGCGATATCAACTTGGCAGATGGAAGTATTGGCATCAGTAGAGTTACGCTAGAGTCGGGCATAGACACCGCTACAAATGCCTATAACCCATGCTTCCAATTGGTAGGAGGCACACAAGCCGCAGATTTATACAGAGGCAAGAAACATGCTTTAACCATAGTTCGTCCTTCTACTTCAAGTCCAATGGACCGCAAGGCATGGTTAGACTTTAACATGGATGGTTTGTTTACCAATGATGAATTGGTGATGAGCGATATGAATGGAACTACCTTAAGCAAACGCGACACCATTACGGTAAGCAATACCCAAAGGTTAGGGGCTACAAGGTTACGCGTAGGTGTAACGTATGCTGCCACACAGTTAAATCCAAGTGTAACCTTCTTAGGCGTATTTAGAGATTATGTAGTAAACTTCCCGCAAGATACAGTTAGTCCAGTAGCTACCTTAAACGGCCTAGCCACCTTTTTCACAGAAATACACAAGCCATTTGTTGATCCAGGAGTAACCGCATCCGATAACATAGAAGGCAATATCAGTTCAAAATATGAAGTGATAGGTACTGTAGATACAAGTAAAGTAGGACCAAATTACTTGAAGTATGTTGTAAGAGATTTATACAACAATGTAAGTGATACTTTGCGCAGAACAGTGTTTGTAATATTAAATCAAACAGGTCCTTCCATTACCCTAACCCCACCATCGCAAGTTTATGTGGAAGTGTATAACAAATACCTAGAACCAGGCTTTTCGGCAAAAGATAACCAAGGATTCCCAATCAATAACAATGTAGTTATTTCATCTAATATTGATACCGCTGTATTGGGATTATACACCAACCTTTACACCGTTGTAGATGCATTTGGCTTAATAGCCACTGCCCAAAGAACTATTGCGGTTGGCGACACTACCCGTCCGTTAATTATACCCAAAGGAAATCCATTTGAACACCAAGTGGGAACGGCCTTAGATTTAAATAAAGTGGTGAATATTTTAGATAACTATTGGTCATCAAATTTTATCACAACAACCATTCAAGGTTCAGTAGATGTAAATAGCGTAGGTGTTTATTTTGTTAAATATGTTGCCAGAGATAACAGTGGCAATTTAAGCAATGAAGTTACAGTGCGAATTGATGTAAAAGATACGAGGCCGCCAGTGATTAAACTAAAAGGAATTACACCTATGAACCATGAAGTTAAAACAACATTCATAGATCCGGGAGTTACTGTATCAAGTGCATATTGGCCAACAAACTTAATCGTTGTTACAAAGAGAGGATCGGTTAATAAAGATATTTTGGGCGATAATATAATCTGGTATATTGCTACCGACCCTTCTGGCAACAAAGATTCAGTTTCGAGGATGGTAAGGGTCTTAGATCGCACAAAACCAACTGTAGATTTATTGAATGTAAATGAAGTGAATTTGCCAAGATGGCAGGTTTATGTTGATCCACCAGTTGCATTGATTGATAATTACAATACCGATGCCCAAATGAGAAGCTCATTGGTTATTATCAATAGCCTGCCTAAGAATTCAGAAGGAAAACCATGGGGCGATGGCCTTGGATTGTTTAGTGTGAGATATAAAGTAACCGACTTATCAGGAAATATTTCACATGAAGCCGTAAGGAAAATTAATGTCATAGAAGCAACAGGATTAAATTCTGTGATGAACATTGATCGCATCATGAGTATTTATCCTAACCCAAGTAATGGATTAATTAATTTGAGATTGGCAGAATTTTTAAGCCAAGATGTATCCGTTACCATTTACGACATGTTAGGAAATGTAGTGCAACAGCAAACCATAAAAGGCAATGTGTTGCAAGTACAAGAAATGGATTTAACCAATGCACCAAAAGGATTCTATTTAATAAGAATTCAAACTGGCGACCAAATTTATGCGAAGAAGATTCAAATAAATTAAGCGATTAAATTAAACATGAAGCTGCACAATAATAAAAGATTGTGCAGCTTTTTTATGCTCCTTTTGGCTACTTTTGTTTCCTAAAATTAACCTATTGCTAAATAATACCAAAAGCATATCTGTATTGGGCAAAAAATTGGCCTAAACAACCATTGGATTAGCATTATATTTGAAACTTTTAGCATAAAAAATATAATCCCATTGGTGTAACAAACAAAAAGTCACCGCTAATTATGTTGCATAAACTAAACAACACCTATTAGTTAAAAGGCGTTAGAATGATTTTCATGTCCAAACCTTTGTATTATATTATTCCAGGCGCACTTCGCCCATCAAATGATGAACTTTGGTGGTTGAAAACAGATCTAAAAAACATGAAACTACTATTGGGTAAAATCACTACAAACGTATTAATCATTCATGGTACAAAAGATCAACTTGTTCCTTATAGCAATGCTGCATTTATTCAGAAAGAATTTGTAAACGCGAAATCAATGAGATTGGATTCAATAAAAGACGCCAATCATTTTATTCCTTGGGAGCATTTTACCGAAATTCGGGATAAACTACTTGGCTTAATACAATAAAACGACCAAAGGCTTCAAAAATAAAAAAGCTGCCTCAATGAAGTTTAAAGGCAGCTTTTTTATGAATAGAATAATTAAGGATTACTCTACAACAATCACTTTGGTCATTACATCACCTTGGCTAATGGCATCAATTACATCTAAACCTTCTACAACCTTACCAAAACAAGTATGGTTGCGGTCTAGGTGAGCGGTATTGTTGCGACTATGGCAAATGAAAAACTGTGAGCCACCCGTATTTCTACCAGCATGGGCCATAGATAATACACCTCTATCATGGTACTGATTCTCACCAGTTAATTCACAATCAATTTTGTATCCTGGTCCACCAGCACCTGTACCCGTTGGATCGCCACCTTGAATAACAAAATCAGGAAGCACTCTATGAAAGCTAACCCCATCATAAAAACCACTCTTAGCCAATTTAAGAAAATTTGCCACAGTGTTTGGAGCATCTTTATCAAAGAACTCAATTTTCATCACACCTTTTGCGGTATGTATTTCTGCTTTACTCATATGTTTATCTTAAGAACCACTCAATGCCGCAGCACCACCCACAATCTCCGAAATTTCTGTGGTAATGGCACTCTGGCGAGCGCGGTTATATTCTAATTTAAGCGCTTTAATTAATTCACCCGCATTATCGGTTGCCTTATCCATGGCAATCATACGAGCGCCATGCTCTGAAGCAAATGAATCCAATAAACTCTTATAAATCTGAGTTTTTAAGATTCTTGGGATTAATTCTTCTAAAATTTCTGCTTTCCCTGGCTCAAAAATATAATCATTTTTAGAAGCCTTTGAGCCTAAGTTTTGAGGAAGTATAGGCAAGAATGGTTCGTTTACTAAAATCTGAGTAGCCGCATTTTTAAACTGGTTATAAACCACTTCTACCTTCTCAAACCGGCCCGATTTAAATTGGTTCAAAACAAACTCCCCAATGGCAAAACCGCTACCAGCATTTAAGTTTTGATAGGTGTCTTTAAAATCAGGAATGATGTTTGCATTTAAACGGGTATAGTATTCAAATGCTTTTTTACCTACAGGCAAAATAGTTACATTTTTTCCAGCATAATCTTCCTTCATCAACCGATTAGCAAGCTTTATTACATTGGCATTAAAGCCACCGCATAAACCCCTATCCGATGTAATTACCACCAACAAAACATTGTTGATGGGACGTTGGTTAAAATACACCTTTAATGAATCTACATCCATTGAATCTGCTAGGTTAGCCAAAATGCCATTCAGTTTTTGAGCATAAGGTCTCATCTGAATAATTGCATTCTGCGCCCTTCTCAACTTGGTAGCACTCACCAGCTTCATTGCCTTGGTGATTTGCTGGGTTGAATTAACCGAAGCAATACGAATACGAACTTCTTTTAAATTAGCCATTGTTTAGTTTAACTCTGCCGTTTATGATGCGCTATATTTTGCACTTAAGTCTTTAGCAACTGCTTCCAATACCTTGGTTACATCGTCGCCAATACCACCCTTTTTAATGATATTTAACACATCTTTGTGCTTGTTCTCAAGGAAGTTTAAATAATCAGCCTCAAACTCACGCACCTTATTTACTGGAACAGCTGTTAATAATCCTTTCGACCCCAAATAAATAATTGCCGTTTGCTGTTCAACACGCAATGGAGAGAACTGGTCTTGCTTTAAAATTTCTACGTTACGAGCACCTTTCGCTAATACCGCTTTGGTTGCTGCATCTAGGTCTGAACCAAATTTTGAAAAGGCTTCTAATTCACGATATTGTGCTTGATCCAATTTTAAGGTACCAGCAACTTTTTTCATTGATTTAATCTGAGCATTTCCACCTACACGTGATACCGAAATACCTACGTTAATTGCAGGACGAATACCAGAGTTAAACAAATTAGCCTCCAAGAATATCTGTCCGTCTGTAATCGAAATTACATTGGTTGGAATATAAGCAGATACGTCGCCCGCTTGTGTTTCAATAATAGGCAAAGCTGTTAATGAACCACCACCCTTTACTAAATGCTTAATAGAAGGAGGCAAATCGTTCATTTGTTGTGCAATGCTATCTGTACCATTGATCTTTGCAGCCCTTTCTAACAAACGACTATGCAAATAGAATACGTCTCCAGGATAAGCCTCACGGCCCGGTGGGCGACGTAACAACAATGACACCTCACGGTAAGCTACTGCTTGCTTAGACAAATCATCATAAACAACCAAAGCTGGCCGGCCTGTATCGCGAATAAACTCACCAATTGCAGCACCCGCCATTGGCGCAAAAAACTGCATTGGAGCTGGATCAGAAGAAGTTGCAGATACAACCACCGTATAAGGCATTGCACCACGCTCTTCTAAAGTCTTTACAACTTGAGCAACAGTACTCGCTTTCTGTCCACACGCTACATAAATACAATATACGGGTTCACCCGCATCGTAAAATTCTTTCTGATTGATAATGGCATCTATACATACAGCCGTTTTACCAGTCTGACGATCGCCAATAACCAACTCACGCTGACCACGGCCAATTGGAATCATGGCATCAATAGCCTTGATACCGGTTTGCAATGGCTCCTTCACTGGCTCACGGTAGATAACACCTGGCGCCTTACGCTCCAATGGCATTTCATACAAATCGCCTGTTAACGGACCTTTACCATCGATTGGCTTACCCAAGGTATTGATTACACGACCCATCATACCTTCTCCTACCTTAATAGAAGCGATACGACCTGTACGCTTAACGGTGTCGCCTTCGATAATTGAATCGGATGAACCCAACAATACCGCACCTACGTTATCCTCTTCGAGGTTTAACACGATACCCTGTACACCATTTGCAAATTCAATCAGCTCGCCCGACTGAACCTTGGTTAATCCGTAGATACGTGCGATACCATCACCCACTTGGAGTACGGTTCCCACTTCTTCAAGTTCGGTCTCAGACTTAAAATTGCTTAATTGCTCTCTTATAATGGCTGATACCTCATCTGGTCTTATTTCTACCATAATGAAATGTTATTTTGAAATGTAAGTATTTAATAATTCTTGTTTTGCTTTCCTAAGCTTTCCAGAGATACTGGCATCGTACAACTTATCTTCCATTTGGATTACCAAACCACCAATAAGTTCTGGATTCACAGAGGTCTCTAAAATAACTTTCTTACCTGTTTGCTTTTCAATAAAGGCACGAACTTCTGCAATAACATCGTCGCTAACAGCAATTGCAGTCTTAACATTGGCCGTGGTAATTTTATTGATATCGTAGTACTGCCCAATGAAAGCAAGGGCAATATCAGGTAAATAATATTCGCGTTTCTTTCTGATCACAATTTCCAAAAAAGAAATGGTTATTGGATCAAACGAAGCGGCAAATACTTTCTTTATAACGGCTAATTTCTTATCGCCTTTAACTATAGGACTCTTAAACAAAAGTCCCAATGCAGGATTTGCATCAATGGCCGATTTGAACGCCAATATATCGGCATAAATAGCCTCGAGCTTATTTTGCTCTATAGCCAAGTCTATTAAAGATTTAGCGTACCTGCCCGATACTCTTTGTTCTGCCATTTTAGTTTAAAGTGATTGATTTTAAATTCTCGTTAACAAAAGATTCTTGCTGTGCACGGTCTTCCATCTTTCTACGCAATACCTTTTCTGCTAAATCTACCGACAATACCGCTACTTGAGTTTTTAACTCATTTAAGGCGTTAATCTTGGCCGATTCAATAGAGGCATTTGCCTTTACAATGATTTTATGACCTTCATCTTCTGCCGATTTTTTGGCCTGTGCGATGATGTTTTCTTTCATCTCATTGGCTTCTTTCAACATAAGATCGCGCTCAGCACGTGCTTGATTAAGAAGTTTTTCATTATCTGCCTTTAAAGCACTCATCTGCTTGCGAGCTTCCTCGGCAGAATTCAATGCTTCATTAATAGAGTCTTCCCTCTCCCTAATCGAATTTAAGATTGGCTTCCAGGCAAATTTAGACAAGATGAACAATACAATACTAAATGTAATGGTCATCCAGAAAATTAGCCCTAAACCAGGTTTTACTAATTCCATGCTGTGTTTTTTTAAATGATTAATTGGGTAACGGAAATACTAAAGTATCAGAACACAACAAACATATTGCCTGCTGTGTTCTGAATGGTATTTCGATTACAACAATACGATCAAAAGACAAACCACGATACCAAAGAATGCTGCTCCTTCGATCAAAGCAGCAGCTACGATCATGTTTGCACGTATATCGCCAGAAACTTCTGGTTGACGAGCAATTGATTCCAAAGCGCTACCACCGATACGGCCTATACCCATACCTGCTCCAATTGCAGCTAAACCTGCACCGATACCGGCACCCATTTTAGCAAATCCTGGATCTGTAACTGCTTGTAAGATGATGTTTAAAAGTGTCATAATTGTGATGTTTAATTGATTTTTATTTTATTGATTAATGATGTTCTTCGTGATGATGCTCTTCTACTGCCGTTCCAAAATATAAGGCCGAGAGCAAGGTAAATACATAAGCTTGTAAAAAGGCTACCAATAATTCTAAGAAATTCATGAAAACGGTAAAGGCTACTGATAAAACCGATACGCCTAATCCCAATCCTTGACTCATGCTGCCAAATATAAATATTAAGCTAAAAAATCCTAACATGATGATATGTCCTGCTGTAATGTTCGCAAACAAACGTATCATCAATACAATTGGCTTGTTTAACATGCCAATAATTTCAATCGGAATCAACAATATCCACAAGCCTTTTGGCACGCCAGGAGGCATAAAAATATGTCCCCAATAGTTCTTGTTTCCGTTAATGGTGGTAATTACAAAGGTAAATACAGCCAATACCAAGGTGATGGCAATATTTCCGGTTACGTTAGCCCCGCCTGGAAAAATTGGGATCAAACCGAATAAGTTATTGATGAATATAAAAAAGAATATGGTTAATAAGTAAGGCAAAAACTTTTGGTACTTAGGACCAATACTTGGTTTAGCTACTTCATCGCGGATAAACAATACACCCATCTCTATTAAATTGGCAAATCCTTTTGGAGCCTTGCCTTTGTTCTTAGTATAACCAGCCGCCACAGAAAATAAAATCCAGCATAAGAATACCACCGAAATTAACATACTGGCTACATTCTTTGTGATAGAAATATCGTAAAAAGTAGCCTCATGGTTTATGCTACCATCTGCATTTAAAGCCACAATCTTTCCTTCTTCTAATTTATATCCTGCGTATGCTGCATGTCCATGCTCAAACTTAGACGACATAAACATTTTTACGCCGCTGTTGTCTTTGATAATAATAGGCAATGGAATAGAAATATGTGAATGACCAATGGTAGCGATGTGCCAATCATGTGCATCGGCAATGTGCTCCATAATCAATTTTCCAGCATCTACCTTATGTTCTGCCTCAATTGCTGCTTCATGCTCTTTTTCGCCCAATGATTCGTGATGCGCTGCATCGTGTGCGTCTACATCTACCGTTTCAATTAAGGTATCTACAGCGTGAGATTCGTCTGCAATCAAACTAAAGCTATTGTAACCTACATACAATAGAACCAAAAAAATTGGAATTAAATATCTGAAAATCTTTCTTTTATTGTGCTGCATGTACAAACTTATTTCTTTAAATCGGGGCGCAAGTTAACCACAAGGTAATAAATTTCAAAAGCTGTGTAAAAGAAATACAATAAAAGATACACAACTGCGAAAGATAACTGGCGCTCTGGTGAAAAAATTAAATAGATGAAAAGTGGAAATATGGAGAACACAAAACGAATGCCAATGGCACTATAAGTTCTGGTAATGAATGTCTTATTGTCTTTTGGCAGGCCAGATTGCGTAATTGAATAGGTAACCAAAGTGAGCAGTAAAAAATAAAGCAAGGCTACCCAAACCAAATTGCCCAAAGCCACCGAATTTTGTAATTGTTGAAAACCCAAAATACCCAATCCCAATACTCCTGTGAGTATAAATAGACTTGGGAAGAATTTTGGTTTGCTCATATTTTTTAACCTATTTAACTGTTTGTCAGCAAAATAAACAAGCAATTTCTGCGCTTATCATTTTTTAAGGTGCCGCAAAAGTAGGTGTTTACTTTAATTAATATAGTAGCTATTAATTATTTTTTAAGAAAATCTTTGACAGCCAGGTATAAAGCAGCAAAAACAGAAATAATAACGCCCAATAAAGTGAAAATTGGAAACGAATTGGCCATATAGGCATCTAAATATTTGCCCCCTAAACTCCCTGCCACAATCACCAAAATCATTTGGGTGGCCTGACTAGAGTACTTAATAAACTGGTTAATTTGTGGCTTTTTCTCCAATTGTTTCGCTCATTACAGGCGCCTTGGTATCGATTGGTTTTCCTGTTTTGCCCAATTTATAGTCGGCAAAAATATTGTTTGTGCCAGAATTCATGGTGCTTTTCCCATTAAACTCGGCTCCAGATTCAATCACCAATTTATTACAAGAAATATCCCCTTGAATTTTGGCAGATGCCTTTATCGTTAATAACTCACTTACCGTTATAGTGCCGTTTACATTGCCAGATACATCACAATTTTGGGCATTAACATTGCCATCCACAGAAGAAGAAACCCCTAAAACCAATTTAGTTTTAATCTCAATATTGCCCTTCACCGTTCCATCAATGCGCAAATCACCTTCCGAATTTAAATCTCCAACGATTTTGGTTCCAGCATTTAAAACATTAATTTCTTGCGGATTAAAAGTATTATTCTTAGAAGGTTTAAAAATAGCCATCGTTTATTTTTTAGTTTAAGTTGAACCATTTAGCAAAAGCAATTTGCAATTTGCAAAACATATAAATGGGTAGATTTTCAATAAATCCTAGACTCAACAAATATATTAAAATAATTCAGAATGCAGAATGCAGGCTGTAAGGTCCATTTTTAAAGGGTTCTAATGCCTTCCTTAGGTAAAATCAGTTTTTTTCGGTTCGAGCCAAAACGCCTTTTCTGATGGATTTGCGAAACTGCTTGGCTTGCCATTTGGAACAATACTGTCTTTTAAACCTTCCCCACCCCCCAAAATATTGAGAATATTGTGATAATAAAGGTCCTTTGCTTTTAAAATTTGTTCCAAAGAATCTGTTTTATACAATAATTCCTGTACATTTCGTTTCGTCTTGGTGTCGGTATACCCCGGCACAAATTCACGCAAAGAAGTATAAAAAATCATGGCAATAACAAAAAACGTAAGTAACACAATAGCAGAACTTAAGCCCACAAATACATTCATAGGAGTAAGCTTAAATGAAATTTTTTCTTCAAAAGATTCATCATTGATAATTACCAACCTATACTTGTAACGCAGTTTATGTATTAATTTTTTCCTTGGCTGGTCCATTTCGATAGATGAATTAAAAAAGTTTTGGTTAAAATTGTGCGTTTTAATTTTCAAATATAGCAAAATCAGGTTTAGCATTGTACAAGTTCAAAAACATACCGTTCATATTATTAGTTGGAATATTCTGGCTAATTTCCTGCAACCCCAATAAAAACAAATGGCTGAACCGAAATTACCATACCCTCACCGGCCACTTTAATGTGTATTTTAATGGCGAACAAAAACTCCTAGAGGCCATCAATCAAATAGAAGCAAGTCACATCGATAATTTTGGAACCGTACTCGATGTATTCCCATTAGGCTCTCCAGAATCTGCAAAAGCCTCTGGAAATGTATTAGACGAGGCCATCAAGAAATTTTCAAAATCGGTTCAAATGCATACCATTGGAAAGTATACAGACGATTCCTATTTTTCTATTGGCAAAAGCCGGTTTTACAAACAAGAGTATTTTGCTTCCATTGAAACTTTCCAATATATGATTGCCAAATATAAAAATGGCACCTATTCTGATTTAAGCACTTGTTGGATTGCAAAAAATTATGTTGGCTTAAAAAAATTAGGTGAGGCCGAAGCCATTATGGGCATGCTTCTGCAAAAGAAACAATTTCCAAAGAACGATATGGGAATGATTTATGCCACGGCTGCCGACATTAACATTAAGCAAGAGAAATATACCACGGCCATCGATAACCTTAAGCTTGCCTTAAAAGGGAAATTAAGCAAGGACCAAAAAATTAGATACCATTTTATTCTAGGTCAGCTTTGCCTTTTATCGAATAAGAAACCCGAAGCAACATATTATTTTACCAAGGTTGTAAAATATTTACCCAATTATGATTTTGCATTTAATGCCACCATTAACTTAACGCGTATTTACGACCTAAACGACCAACGTTCTTTAGACCGCGTAAAAAGAAGCCTTAAGAAGATGGCTGGCGATGAGAAAAATACAGATTACCTCGATCAAATTTATTACGAATTGGGTAAGTTAGAATTGATCCAAAAGAACTATGCCAGCGCAGCAACACAGTTTAAAAAATCGCTTGGATATAGCACCAAAAATAAAAACCAAAAGGGTTTATCTTACTATGAGTTGGCCAAACTTTATTTCGAGAGAAAAGAGTTTAAACTATCTCAGGCATATTATGATAGTACGGTAGTTCAAATAGATCCAACGCACAAAAATTTTGAGCAAATTAAAGAAACCAAAGTGGTGCTATCAGAACTCATAAACAATTTAAAAGTATATGAGGAAGAAGACTCCTTACAAAAGTTAGCTTTATTGAGCAAAGATGAATTGGCCAGAAAAGTTGATAATTGGATGGCGGAAGAAAAACGCTTGGCCGACATTTCTGCAAAGGAAGCCAAGAAAAAATCGAAGCTTTCTGCAAGCATAGTCAATAACCAAGCCCTCAATCCTGGCGCGCCTTTAACCTTGCCGGGTTCTGGCGATAATTCTTGGTACTTTTATAACAGTGCTTTAATGAATGCTGGTACCGCAGAATTCTTTTCAAATAAAAAATGGGGTCAAAGAATTAATGAAGATTATTGGCGTATAGCTGCCAAAGAAAAATTAAAGGCAGAGGCAGAACCCGAAGCTGGTAAAACAGACACGGCTAAGAGTCAGAATCAAGGCAATACCGAAGATAAAAATGAAGTGGCGGCAGATAGCAAAGAGAACAATTTAACAGGCGATGAGAAAAAGGATAGGTGGATAAAAAATGTTCCTCTTGGCCAATCACAAAAGTCGAGATCGAACTCACGCATGTTAGAGTCGTTGCACAACTTGGGTATACTATATTTCGACCGCATTAAGAATGCCAGCGAATCTAAAAGGTACTTCGACATTTTGCAAAGTCGGTTCCCTCAAAGCGAATATGAACCCGATGCCCTTTATTATTTATACAGAAGCAATTCGGAGCTAAAGAATATCAAAGTTGGAGAGCAAAATAAAACCTTGCTGATAGAATCCTATCCCAATCACCCTTACAGTTTATTGGTTCAGAACAAATCTATTGCTTCTGCAGAGAACTCTAACAACAAGTTGTTGATGGCGGCTTATGAGAAAATGTACCAAACGTATATGGATGGAAAATACTATGAAGCCATGGCCATGAAAGGTGAAATCATGAAGCAGTTTCCAGGCAATCCTTTGAAGCCAAAAATAGATTTGATTTATGCCTTTTGTATAGGAAAAACACAAGATAAAGCGGCCTTTAAAAAAGCCCTAACTGAGGTGAGTAATGCACACAAGGGTTTAGATGTAGCAGCTAAGGCCGATGAGTTTCTTGAGGTATTGAATAGGGAAGAAAAAACAAGTGCCTTTATTGGAAAAGATAAAAATGCAGAAGCTTTGGAATTTGACCTAGATACCGAAACCCCTTTCTATTATATACTGGCTCTTAAAAATAAAAATCCAGAATTAAATGAAATCTTATCTAAATTTAATTCGTTTAACGAGGCTTATGCAGGAGAGAGTAACTTAAGGGTAAACCCCATAATGAGCAATGAGGGATACCAATTAATTACTATCAGAGAATTCGCAAATTTTAAAGCTGCGGAAGATTACATAAAAATATTAAAGGCAACCGATTTCAAAAAATCTAAATTAAATTTGGGGGATGTTGATCTTGATTTCACCATCTCTACCAAGAATTTTAAAGTGGTTTTAAGAGATAAAAAAATAGAAAAGTTTGCCGAATTTTATAAGAAACAAATAGAAAGTCTGAACCAAGTAAAATGAACTGGAAAAATTATTTTTTTAAAAATCCCTATTGGAAATATATCAAATGGATTTGGGTCTCGGCTTTTGTTGGCCTAACATTCTTAACCTTTTTAGTTTCGGCAATCGCAATGGGTTGGTTCGGACAGTTACCTCCTATTGAAGAATTGGAGAACCCAACTACCCAATTGGCAAGCGAAATTTTTGCAGACGATGGAACGGTTTTAGGGAAATATTATTTGCAAAACAGAAGCAATGCACATTATGAAGAATTAAGTCCGCAGTTGATTAATGCGTTAATTGCCACAGAAGACATTCGTTTTTATGAGCACAGTGGCATAGACAATAGTCGCCTATTTACCATCATTATTTATAACTTAATGGGCAAGCAACAAGGTGGAAGTACCATCTCGCAACAGTTGGCAAAAAACCTATACCCACGTAAAAAGTTTAGAAGCATTATTGATAAGGCCATCACAAAACTACAAGAGTGGATTACGGCAGCGCTTATTGAGCAAAGGTATACCAAGGATGAAATCTTAACCATGTATTTAAACACGGTTGAATTTGGAAACAATTCTTTTGGCATTAGAAGTGCCGCAAAAACATTCTTTGGCAAAACCCCATTAGAATTAAATGCGCAAGAATCTGCTGTTTTGGTTGGGGTTTTAAAAGCACCAACTTTATACAGTCCAATCAGAAATCCAGCCAATGCTTTAAACAGAAGAAATACCGTGCTCAACCAAATGTCGAAGGCGGGTTACCTAGCCAGCGATTCGTGTGATATTTTAAAGTCGAACCCCATTGAATTGAACTTTCAAGAGGAAAGTCACAACGAAGGATTAGCTACTTATTTTAGAGAAACTTTGCGCATGGAGTTATTAAATTGGTGCGAAGAAAATGGGTATAATTTATACAAAGACGGATTAAAAATATACACCACCATTAATCCAACCATGCAACAATTGGCAGAGCAAACGGTGCAAGAACAATTGCGCGATCAACAAAAGAAATTCTTTGCACATTGGAAAGGAAGAGCTCCTTGGGGAGAGTTTAAAGAAGTGCTTATTAGTGGCATGAAAAGAAGCGACAGGTATCGCATTGCAAGGGAACTTAAGAGAACTGATGCCGAGATAAAACAGGAGTTTGATACGCCTGTTAAGATGCGCGTGTTTAGCTATACGCGTGGCGAAATTGATACCGTAATGACGCCCATGGATAGCATTAAATATTATAAGTATTTTATGCAATGTGGCTTTATGAGCATGGACCCTACTACCGGTAAAATTAAAGCTTGGGTGGGCGGACATAATTACAAATATTTTAAATACGACCATGCAAATGTTACGGCTAAAAGGCAGGTGGGTTCAACCTTTAAACCTTTTGTTTATACCGTGGCGGTAGACAATGGTTTCTCGCCATGCACGCTCATCCCCAATAAGCCTGTAAGCTTTGCAGGGTACCCAGATTATAACCCAGCTAATGCCGATGAAAAATATGGTACGCCAGAAATGACCATGTATAGAGGCTTAAAATTTTCGATGAATTTGGTATGCTTAAATGTGCTCAAACTTTTGGGTGATGCGGGTATGTTGAATGTAATTGAATTGGCCAAGAAAATGGGTGTAACAAGTAAGATAGAACCTTACCCATCTTCGGCATTGGGTACAGCAGATATTTCGGTGTATGAGATGGTGGGTGCCTTTTCTACTTTTGCCAACAAAGGCGTTTGGATTAAACCTACCTACCTTGCTAGAATTGTAGATAAGAATGGCAATGTGATATTCGAAAATTTACCCAATACGCAGGAGGCTTTAAGCGAACAAACTGCTTATGTTATGTGTAAGATGTTGGAGAATGTAACCACCTCGGGTACGGCGGCAAAGATAAAATATTTGTATAAAATTCCGGGTGCTGTGGGTGGCAAAACGGGCACCACACAAAACTATAGCGACGGTTGGTTTATTGGCATCACGCCTACTTTGGTGTCTGGTTGTTGGGTAGGCTGGGAAGATAGGGCCATCCATTTTAGAAGCATGGAGCTGGGCTCTGGTTCTGCCATGGCTATGCCTATTTGGGCCACCTATATGCAAAAGGTAACAGCAGTACCAAATCTAATACAGGTAGTGAATGAATGGACGCCTCCTTCTAGTCCGATGAGCATTGAAATGGATTGCGCAAAATTTGGAAGTGGCGACGAGCCAAAAGAAGATTTTGTTGAATAAATTCTTATGAAGAAAAAACTGCTTTTTACCTCCTTTTGCCAAAATATTTTACAGTTTAATTCACATCAAAAATGCTTGTACCCAAACGGCTTTTTACATCACCTGGGGAAGAAAAAATGGCGATGCTTCTAACTGCGCTTTTTGGCCGCCAGTTTGCACCTGTAAGGGAATGAATAGCTTGTTAAATTTAAGGTATAGAAAATTAGCTGAGCAGAACAATGCCTTAGTTTCTCCAGTGGGTGCAGTGTGTACTTATTTGAGCGTTTACAAACCCTAGAAATTAAATTTGAAAACACCTCCACGCAAGCAGAATCTTATACCTGGTATTTTGGCGATGGCGATAGTTCTACGCTAAATTCCCCAACGCATATTTATGCCAAAGAAGGCGATTATGATGTTAGATTAACCGCATCAAAATGTGGTAGGACGAATGATACAACGCAATCAATTTTACTCGAAACAACTGGCATTTACAATCAATTATTGGGCGATAAAAACTGGCAATTATTTCCGAACCCAAGTACTGGCGAAGTATGCTTGAGTGGAGAAATAAAAGGGCTTATTGAGTTGGTTATTTTCAATATTAAGGGCCAAAAAATTTGGTCTGAACCAAGAGGCAATCTGCCAACAAAAGTAGATTTAAGCGAATTGCCCGAAGGCCTTTGTGTTGTCAACTTGATTGGTTCAGACCGAAGCTATAACCAGAAAAAACTGATGCTGATGCGGTAGTTTATTGCACATTTAATAAGCAGCATAGATTTTACTTTAGAACCTTTCGTTTTGGCGTACAAAAAATAGTATTGGCACTTTGTCACTTCATAATTTTTCATATATTGCCATTCAATCGTAAAATTATTTTATGTCAAATTTCTTTTATACTAAATCCTTACAAGACTTAATGAGGCACCATGATGGCTCGCAATTAAAGCGAACGCTTACGGCGGCAAATTTGGTGGCCTTGGGTGTGGGTGCAATTATTGGCGCCGGATTATTTGTTAGAACAGCGGCAGCTTCTGCGGAAGCAGCGGGTGCAGCCGTTACCATGAGTTTCATTATTGCCGCAGTGGGTTGTGCCTTTGCTGGAATTTGTTATGCAGAATTTGCTGCTATGATTCCAATTGCGGGTAGTGCTTATGCCTATTCGTATGTAACCATGGGCGAATTGATGGCTTGGATTATTGGTTGGGCACTTATTATGGAATATGCTTTGGGTGCTGCAACGGTGGCCATTGCCTGGAGCGAATACCTCAATAATTTGCTCGGTGGGGTAATACCTTATGAGCTCTGTCACTCCCCCTTTGAGAGCATGAAAAAGGTGGTGGGACAAGAGAATATTGATCAAATTTTGGCATTGCATCCCAACCTCAGTGGTCAAGCAAAAAATGGCACTTTGCTATTGAGTGATGAGGTGTATAACCATTTAGAAGCTGGTTTGCAAGGAATGGTTCAAATTACCAGTGGCTTAATTAATGCGCCAGCCTTAGTTATTTTATTGGCACTTACTTTATTGCTAATTAAAGGCACACAAGAATCGGCTATGGTTAATACCGTGATAGTATTTGTTAAAGTAGCCATTGTTTTGTTATTTATTGGTTTAGGATGGAAATTCATTAATCCTGCCAATTACGAACCTTATATGATTCCAGCCGATACCATTGGCCACGAAGGTTTCTTTAAACATGGATGGGGCGGCGTATTAGGTGGCGCGGCCATTGTATTCTTTGCCTTTATAGGATTTGATGCGGTGAGTACTGCCGCACAAGAGGCCAAAAACCCAAGCAGGGATATGCCCATTGGCATCTTAGGCTCTTTGGTTATTTGTACCATATTGTATGTTTTATTTGGCCATGTGTTAACTGGTGTGGCCAATTGGCAAGAGTTTAAAACTGCTGGTAAGGAAGCTTCTGTTACCTATGCCATACAAACCTATATGAAAGGCTATGAGTGGCTGGGCACGAGCGTAACGGTGGCCATTTTAGCTGGATTCTCTTCTGTTATTTTGGTGATGCTAATGGGTCAGAGTAGGGTGTTTTTTAGCATGAGTAAAGATGGTTTATTGCCTAAAGCATTTCATGAATTGCATCCAAAATATAAAACTCCTTATAAAGCCAATTGGATACTTTTGGTATTTGTGGGTGCTTTTGCGGCATTTATTCCCGGTAGCATTGCGGGCGATTTAACCAGCTTTGGAACCTTGTTCGCATTTGTATTGGTATGTTTAGGCATCATTCTAATGCGTAAAAAAGAACCCGATTTGGTGAGGCCGTTTAAAACACCTTTGGTTCCTTTGGTGCCCATTTTAGGTATGATCATTTGTGGTGCTATGATTATTAGCTTGCCCTTACCAACACTTATAAGCGCGGTGGGTTGGTTGCTGTTTGGCTTAATTATTTACTTTGGATACTCTGCCGCCAATGCCAGAAAAATGAGAGAAAATCTTACCAAATACTAATAATACCCATTGTAATGATTAAATAGCCCAAAGCTACTTGCTAATTTTACAAGGGTAAATGCCGATATAACAAAAAAAAGCCCAACACTCTTAACAAGTGTTGGGCTTTTTTTTTACTGTATTTTTCTAATCCAAATTAACTTACCCCTAATATAAGTATGCTCTTCTATATGCTTTCCCGTGCTATCGTATTTTTGCCATGGCCCTTGCCATTGATACAAAAAAGTATCTTTGTTTTGAATGATATTTGCATCACCCTCTAGCTCAATTTTTCCATTTTGGTAAAAAAAAATGGTATGAATATTTCCCTTTCCTTTATATAACTCTTTTCTATAAACCTCCCCTTCTTTATAGTAATATGTAATCTTTTTGGGGAGATTATTGCTATATCTTCCTTTATAATATACTTTTTTAGTACCTGAGTAATACGCTTTCCACCTGCCTTGCAATTGACCCGATTTATCTCTGTAATTGAGACTAAATGGCGGGTGATGGCATGCCGCCAAAAACATAAGTGAAAGCAAGCAAATGGACCATTTCATAGGTTATGGTTTTAACAAAAATATTAATGGAATTGCAACCCGCTTTTGCCAAGCCGCCTCATTATGCGCGGCACCAGGAAAACGCAAACTCATAAAATCTTTGATACTACCATAACCGCTTTCATAACACAATTGATCCATATAATTCTGGTGCTTCTCATACCAAGCATCCAATGTTTCGGATCCACAATCAAAATAAATTTTATGCTGCTTAGGATTAGGTAACCTATTGGCATAATATTCAATATAGGTACGTGCCATGCGCTCATTGTTTTCCTTTAAACTCACCGGCCAATGCGTAGACAAACAAGCCACCCCTTTAACCTTATCAGAATGCTTACACAAGGCATACAAAGAAATTAAACCACCCATGCTCGAACCCATCATAAAAGTGCTTTTCATATCGCCTTTGGTGGGATAGGTATTGTCTATAAATGGTTTCAATTCTGTGAAAATAAACTCGAGGTATGAATTAGACAATGCACCGCCTCCTCGCTCCCATTTTAACTTGGTCTGACTAGCAGTATCTAACTTATCAAAGGCATCTTGCGGATTATATTCTAAGAACCTATTGGGCGTATTCCAAATGCCCACAACAATGGTATTTCTTATTTGCCCTAATTCCTTGAGGCTATCCATAACCTCATCTAAACGCCATTCTTCGCCCCCAAATGCAAAGCCTGGAATAAATAAATTCTGACCATCGTGCACATATAAAACTGCATACTTGGTAGCACCAGAAGCATCAAAATTTGTAGGCAACCAAACATCCACATTTCTTGGATCAACCAAAAAGCTTGGAAACTTTTCGTACCTAATTAAACTGCCTGTTAAATTAAGGTCGCGTATTTCTTTTTGGGCCTGAACCAAACCCTGCGACTGCAAAATAAATAGCGAGAGAAAAATAAACAGCCACTTTATATTCATTGCTGCAAAGGTGAACCATTAAAATTGATTATAAAAGAATAGAATGATGCTTACCTAATCTTTTAAAATTTCATGCAATACCGCTGGCGATTTTAACTCACCAAACATCATCAAATGCAATTGATAATACCGCACCATTTTTTGCAACAAAATATGGCGCGTTGCAGCAGAGAATTTTAATGTATCAAAATTCTCAAAACTCATCTCTGTAAATAAAAACAAAGCCCTCGACAAATCGTGCTTACAATAATCGATTGTATTGGGCGCATCCTTCATAAAAAGGCCTTCTGCCAAACTAAAATCGGCGCAATTTTCACTGTAGTTTTGCTTTGGGAAAAAGCCCAAATACTTGCTCAATTTCAACATAAAAAACACAGGAAAATTACCCAAGCTCCCAGAAAACAAATCTACTATTTGAACCGAGTTAAAAACAAACTCAAAAAGCTGAGGGTCGCGCTGATTGTCATCTCGCAGACTTTTACCCAACAATTCTGCCATAAACAAAGCCATGGTTTGCTTGGTTAAATCAAAATGCAATTGGTTCAGAATAGGCACGCTTTTTAATTCCTTAATGCGCTGCAAATTCTTGCTTTGCTGATGATATACTTCTAGCTCCAACAAACTAAGTGGCAACAAATGAGAAGGCTTTATGGCCGCCTTTTTGCCCCGCAAACCGCTTACCATATAACTCTGCAAACCATACTGGTCGGTATAGCATTTTAACACTACACTCGACTCCGAATACGGCACCGTGCTCAAAACAATTCCCCTACACTTGGCAAGCATAGTTGCTACCTCGAATTATGAGCCAAGAGACCCTCCTTTGTAGCCAAATAAGAATAGGCATGCATATTATCTGTATCATAAATAAAACTGCGCATATAATCCTGCTTCTCTTCGTCCCATTTCATGGCAACCACCATTTTTTTACTAATCAATGTCTTAAGCACATCGCCAACAACAGAAGGAGAAAACGGCACCTCCTCCAAAATCTTTTCAAAAGGCTCTACAAAGTATAAGCAATTTAAAATATCAAATTCAATATCGTCTATTTCTGGTATCATGATAATTCTCTCTCCTTCCAAGTATAAGTTTGTACATTGGCCCAAATGCCTATCACTATTACGTAAAATATATGGAATGGCTGAACCAATGGCAACAACAAAAGTAATTTTGTTTCTTTAAAAAACTTTAAAACAATGCCCAACATCAATCCTTCTACAAACATTTTAAGGCCAAATTGTACAAGCAAAATTGTCCAAAAAACCGGATTCCAAAATCCCAAAATCAAATTTAGGGGCATGCTTACATTATAAAAATAGGCACCAACCAAAATGGCCGTTATATACCTATTCTCGTATTTGGTGCTCTTAGAAACCCATCGCCTGCGTTGTTGGGCAAGCTCGTCGACAGTGGTATTAGGCGAAGTTTTAACAATGGCTCTTTGGTCTTTTAAAAAACTCACCGCATTGGGATAAGCTTTAAAAATCTTGTGTAACAAATACTCATCGTCGCCACTGGCTATATGCTCATTGCCCTCATAAGCTCCTACCTTATTAAAAGCATCCTTAGAGAAAATCAAATTGGCGGCACTGCACATATTTGGATTCTTTAATTGAATGGCAGCACCGCCAATACCCACCAAGCCAGCAAACTCGAGCGATTGGGCTTTTTCAAACAAATTGCCTGAACCAAAAAACACGGGGGCATAAATCATTTTCGAGTTACGTGTTTGTATGTGTTCATCTATGGCACTAAGCCAATCTTCACCTCGTGTGCAATCGGCATCGGTTAAAACAATATAAGGATGTTTGGCCATGGAAACGGCTAAGGTTATGCTAGCCTTTTTACCAGTAATGCCGTGGGTCTCGGCGTTTATGAGTTGAACAGAAACACCTGGAAATTTTTGCTGAACCCATTCTATTTTTTCCAATGTATTATCAGTAGAATGATCATTGATAACGCAAATTTGGTACAGGTGCTTGGGGTAGTTTTGTTTGATAATCCCCAACAAGCATTTTTCAATGGAAAGGGCTTCGTTTCTAGCTGGCACAATTACCGAGAAACCATGTGTTGGTTGAGACCGAAACCCCTTTAAACTTGAGGGAATAAGCAGCCAACCAATAAAATAAATAAGGATTAAAAGGGCGTAGCCAATGGCCAATAAATAGCAAAATATTTCCCAATAAATCATGTCTTCACTCTATAAATAAAATACAGGCCTAGCAATGCTGGTAAAAGCATATTCACCATCCAAAGGCTGTAAGCCGACAATAAAATACCCGTGTGATTGCCGCTAAATATGGTAAAAAACAAGAGGGCACTGGCGCCTCTTAGGCCAATTTCCAGCAACAAAAAGGAGGGCACAACAGATTGCACGCAAAAGGTTCCAATAATGCAAGCCATGGCTGGCTCTAGCGGAATTTCTACTTTAAAATATTGCAACAACAAATAATATTGAAACATGAATACCAAATAACGCATAAAGGAAAGTCCCAAAATATAGAGCAACTTTTGCGTGTTAAAGGCGCCAAAAACATCTACATATTTTTCAAATTTATGCACCCATGGTAAGTGTTCAATTTTGGCATAAATCCATTCCATTTTTAGGTATCCCCAAACGATAAAAATAACCAGTACCGTGGCAAGGGGCATTAAATAATTTTGCTGAACCAAACTACCTGTAAAGTAAAGGAGCGAAAACAAGCCAAAAAACAGCGTAACAATCACCTGGGCGGTATGGCCAATTACAGTCACCAATGAACCTTTAAATTTGTTCATCACTTCCAAATGTATCACCCGCCCGGCAAAGTCGCCAATTTGATTGGGGGTAATAACGCTCAGCGTAACGCCAGAAAATACAGCCTTAACAGCAGTCTTTATATCGATGGGTTCAAAATTTTGGATAAGATACTTCCACTTTACCGATTCTAATCCCCAATTGACTGCCATTAATAAAATGGCTAATACCAAATAAATTGGCGACCCAACATGTTGCGCGCCGTTAAATTCGTGATACAGGGTATTAATGTGGTAAGCGTATAATAATTTGTAAACAATAAACCCCGATACTACCAATAAAAGGAGCACTTTGAGCAATTTAATTACGCGTTTATATGTGTCGGTTTGAAACAAAGGTTTACATTAACTATGTTTGACAAAATAACGCATACCAAACTCCTTAAACAAATCCGATTTTGAATGAGACCAAATCTGTGAAAGAAAGAATCATCCTTGGCATCGATCCGGGCACAACTGTTATGGGTTACGGCATTATTCATACCTTTGGAAAAAAAGCAGAGGTGTTGACATTGGGGGTCCTTAAACTCGACAAATACGAGGATTATGCTATGAAACTGAAGAAGATTTTTGAGAGAACAGTGGGCTTAATCGACGAGTTTCATCCTGATGAATTGGCCATTGAAGCACCTTTTTTTGGCAAGAATGTTCAAAGTATGTTAAAGCTTGGAAGGGCGCAAGGGGTGGCTATAGCGGCTGCCATGAGCAGGGAATTGTCGGTGACAGAATATGCGCCTAAAAAAATAAAACTTGCCGTAACAGGCAATGGAAATGCCACTAAAGACCAAGTGGCTGCCCTGCTGCAAAAGCAACTAAAATTCGAATTCGACAAGCAGTTCTTTGATGCCACCGATGGATTGGCGGCTGCCTATTGCCATTTTACTCAAAACTTGGTTTTGGTTCAAGCCACTGCTTCTAAATCAAAAAGCAAAATTCCTGCAAAGAAAAAAGCCTCCTCTTGGGAATCTTTTGTAACTCAAAATCCAGAGAAAATCAAAAAGAAACCCGTTAAATAGCAACAATAGATTAGCCGTTTATACCAATTGTATTTATTAAATAGCCCAAAGCTATTTGATAATTTTACTAGGGTAATTGCCAATATAACAAAACAATAATACAA
>Ga0163151_10003443_pt1 | contig 22782 bp, 16 predicted proteins | sample OliLakLV19MP5IB2_FD_145596 | JGI IMG/M metagenome (GOLD analysis project Ga0163151, IMG submission 145596) | Freshwater microbial mat bacterial communities from Lake Vanda, McMurdo Dry Valleys, Antarctica - Oligotrophic Lake LV.19.MP5.IB-2 | ecosystem: Environmental > Aquatic > Freshwater >... | reverse complement strand
ATGAAGGTCCCGCCTACAGCCATGGGCAACATCGGACCGTACAAACGAGACCTCGTGGCGCGCATCAAAGCAGCCTGGCATCCAGATCAAGCCTACGATCAGGTCGAAGTGGAGCTAAGCTTAAGTCGCGATGGTACGGTGCTAGGCACGCAGCTTCTCAAGAGCACCGGCAACGGTAAGATCGACTCGACGCTGTTAGAAGCCATTCACGGCACGGAATTTGCGGCACTACCAGACTGGTTTCATGGTCGTCAGCTGAAGGTAAAACTTATTTTGAAGAATTCTTAGGCTGCGCCGGTCCATCGTCGGTCGAGCACCTATGTTCCCAAACGGCACGTTCACGATAGCTTTCTATTGCTGTACCTTTTGGGCGCGCCAGCGTGATTCGGTTCGTTCATATGATAAGGTGATGCCGCTCGGTTCGATCAAAACAGTTGCGAGGTGGTGCCTCTAATGAAGATAGCGCTAGGACAAATCAGTGTCGGACTTGATAAGCAGCAGAACTTTTCCAAAATCGCGGACATGGCATCATTGGCCGCAAGCAGAGGGGCACAGCTAGTAGCGTTTCCAGAGGTGTCCATGTACAACTACGGGACACCTATGCACAATCTGGTGCCCCATGCTGAAGCACTAAACGGTTCTTTTGTTACCGGTCTGGCGCAAATCGCCCGCGAAAATAGCATATTTATAGTGGCCGGAATGTTCGAGTCAATCCCAGGCGATCAGTATGTTTTCAACACTATAGTAGTGGTCAACGCTGCTGGAGAGTTGATCGGACACTACCGGAAGATCCATCTGTTTGATGCGTTTGGCTGGAAAGAATCGGAGCGAATCACAGCAGGCGACGGTTCAATACTAACTTTCAAGTGCAACGAAATTACATTCGGTATCATGACTTGTTACGACCTCAGATTTCCCGAACTGGCACGGCATCTTGCCGCTAGCGGATCGCAAGCAATACTGGTGCCGGCAGCCTGGGTAAGCGGTGCACTTAAGGAGACGCATCTGCAAACTCTTGTTCGATCCAGAGCAATTGAAAATAACTTGTATGTGGCTGCCGCTGTGCAAGTCGGAGCGACTTTCTGTGGCTCCAGCCAGATTGCTGATCCCATGGGGGTGATAACTGCAGATCAAGGTGAGGAAGAAGGATTACTCGAGTCCGAGATCACCTTCAACCGGGTGACTGCTGTTCGCGAAAAATCCCCGACACTAAAGAACTGTCGTCCGGACCTTTATGCAAAATGGTATACCCAGCACGGCATTTTGGGTTGAACCTGCCCTTCTCAGTCATCTCATCATCGGACCAGCAACCATATGGTTTCCATGAGACGGTCTGCTTATAATGCTCCGTCATATCCGTTATTGCTAAACTTGGCGAATGACAAGATTTACTCGCCGAACATTTCTAAAAACAGCCGCTTCGGTTCTGGCGGGAACACCGCTCCTTTCTGCATGTAGCGGTAATACCGTCGGTGAGACGGCAAAGAGACTGAACATTTTCAGCTGGGCAGACTACCTTGCTCCGACGTGCATTCCGGAATTTGAGCGGCGCTTTGGAATACAAGTGACATTTGATACTTTTGCCTCAAATGAGGCGCTTATGGCGCGACTGGAAGCTGGACCGGTCGATTATGACATTGTCGTACCGACGAACTACGCAGTTTCGAAACTACGGAAGCTAAAGCTGCTGAAGGAAATTGATCACGCCAAATTACCGAACTACAAGAACGTTATGGAACGCTTTCGACGGGCCGCATATGATCCTGGCAATCGATATTCCATTCCTTATACGTTTGGCACTACCGGAATAGCATTCAACAAGACGGCGTTTGAAGAAGCCGGTGCCCGTCCCCCAACTAATTGGGATGCATTCTGGGACGCGCGTTTTAAGGGACGCATCACCTTACTGGAAGATGCCAGGGAGACATTGGGCTTTGCCTTGAAGCGCAAAAACTTTTCGTACAACTCCGTCGACCCCAAACAACTGGAAATCGCCTGCCGCGATTTAGAACTGCAGAAGCAACTGATGATGTGTTACACGTCCGATCAGGTGATCGTATATCTTGCAAGTGGCGACGCATTGCTATCGCTGGCGTTTAGCGGAGATGCGCACCAGGCTCGGCGTACGAATTCCCATGTGGGGTATGTCATACCTGAAAGCGGTGCATCCATGTGGATCGACAACATGGCTATCCCAGCATCGGCACCGCATGTGGAGGCAGCCTACTTGTGGATGAACTATATCCTTGAACCTGACACCGCAGCGGCGCTGACAAATTACACATACTATCCAACGCCCAACTCCGCGGCAGTTGCAAAGGTCAAACCGGAATTGCTGGCTGATAAGACTTTGTACCCCTCTGAACAGATGATGGATCGCTGTGAAGAGATTGAAGATATCGGCGACGGAGTGCTTCTTTACGATCGCACATGGACTGAGTTGAAGTGCATTTGATCATCACCGGTTTCGTTCGCACCGTTCCTTATATATAGGATGGTTACAGGGACTTGTAGGGGCGGCTCATGAGCCGCCCGCGGCCTCATGCGACATGGTGCAAGAAAATGGAGGAACGTCGGGCGGGACACCCGCGTTCTCCCGAAATATGGAAAACCCGATAACCCATGAGACTGGTCCCCAAATATTCGCTTCATTTTATAAAACTAGGGAACTTGAGCAGAACCTTTTATGGATGAGTCGCGTCATTTACAACGGAATCCTTCAAACGCCCCTTCCGGAATGAGGACACAATGGCTCTTGCAAAATGTGGACATCCAGGATGCGCCTGTCTGCCAGCAGATAGAAGTCAATTCTGCAGTGACCACTGCAAGCAAGTGCAATTTTCCGAACCGTCGGAAGAGGTCGGTTGTTTATGTGGGCACAGCGGTTGTGACCCACGTGCACAGCATCAAGACACACCTACTGAAACAGGTGCGTTCGACGATGATCTTGAAGACAGACTGGCGGAGCCAAGACACTAACATGCAATTGGTTCATGCCAATCATCAATATGCGCAAGCAACGGGCAGGATAAGCACCGAACGCGGTGCCCTCAAGTTCGTTGCAGACCTTCTATACCGCAACAAACATTGCGTTAGGTCTGCTCACACTGCGCATTCTCGTGCGATCCATATTCGCACGCGCTATGCACGTAGCTAGTTTGTACAAATTCAACTACGTGCGCATTGCGCCACATCGCTAGCTCTACGTGATTGTAGACATGGGTTTAAAAACACCACAGCTGCAAGTTTCCGTAGTACGAATATAGGGATTCCCTGCTGTTAACCAATACGGCTTTCGGTATACTCAACAGTAAGGACGGTCAGGTCGGAGATTAGCTAACGATTTGAGGCCCGACCCTAGGCGATAAAAGCGCCTTGCGTAAAACAAACAAATTCGGATCTAACAACACGCAGCGTTGGTTGCATAGACTTCCATAGTTGCAACGTTTGTGCGCCCGATGTTTTGAATGGAAAGCGCCTTGGCGTTTGCTTTGGCTAAAGCTTTGAATTGCAGAGGTATAGGTGATGAAAATGAAGATAGGTAAGTTCTCAGTCAAGAAAGGGGTATTGCTCGGCGTGTTTACCGCGCTCAGCATTGTGGTCGGTCCAGCGGCTATGTCACAAGTTACAGGTTCGACATACCTGGCTGAGACAGCCTCAATCGTTGGCGCATGCGGCAAATTGTTCGAGGTAGATGCGAATGCAGCCGGACTAACCGCACAAGAACGCGCAGCGATAATTCAAAAGAATCTCGACTATGCAGTTGTTTATGCGAAAAATAGAGCACCGTCAGCGGTGCAAGTATTGGTTGTGAACCGAAACCCAGTAGTAACTCTAGATGGCTTCCACATTGCTACAGCAGACGGCAACAGCGCCGCCCGAAACCGTATGACCGCCTTGCAGCTTGCCCAAAAGTGGGCTGATAGCATCAAGTTTTGTTTGGCTGATGCCTCGGCTATGGACAAGTACCTGTCAATGTTGACCGGGAACTACGCACAAGTGGCTGCTGCTCCACGTTCAGAAATGGTTGCCTACGTCCCGGCCGGTACTTTCTTACCGATAAAACTGGTGACCCCGATCGATAGCGAAACTTCGGTAACGGGCGATGTCGTCCAAGCCACCCTTTCCAGTGATATTCCGCTGCGCACCAGCCAAAGTGCAACCCAATGGGAAGCATATCTACCGGCAGGCACAACCGCAATCGGCCATCTGGTCGAAGCTTCGAACGCCTACACACGGAAAGGAGCATTCAGCATCCGCTTTAACGAGCTGCGTACTCCAGATGGCAGCGTAATTCCAATCGTCGGACACATATTCGGTGGTGTTGGAACTTGGGTTGCATGGAATACAAATCCGATCAAAGTTGAAGCTCCGGCTGTCCGCCTTGCCAGCGCAGGCCTTCTTGCGGCTAGCAAAGGCACCATTTGTGGTGGCTGGAGAGGAAACTCCATCGGCGCAGGTTTGGATGTACCGTTCCAAAAGATGGTGATGACAAGAAGAGCTGGCGTCACTGTACCATGCGGTGAAGCGATGATGCTTCAAATGTCCGCACCGACAGCGATTGCACTGTGCAACAACTGCGGTCCCGCAACTAATGCTATAGCTGCTGCACCAATCCCGTTAGCTATGGAACCCGGAACGGCTGTCATCAGGCATAGTGAAGCTCGCGTTTTCGAACCAGCCAAACGTCCAGTGGCAGCGGCCAAACATAAGCCTCAGTACCGCCGTATTGCTCGCAGCAGCGAGATAATTCTCAAATAGGTACGGATGTGCAAGGAGCGGTCGTGCATGACCGCTCCTGATAAAGGGCTTTATATAAGTTAGAGGTAAACGAAAATGAGACTCAATAAGGTATTTGGAAGACAGCTCATCGTAGCGGCAAGCGCGATCGGTTTGCTCTCCGCTGCCCCGGCCTGGGCCGGCTTTGCGCAGGGCAACACTGTAACCATGGGCGGACAACCGGTATTTTCCATCGCCGGTAGCGCTGACGGCTATTCGCCCGACCACCGTGCATGGCTTACACAAGACGCTTTGGACAATTCGCTTGTCCTGGCTAACAACAAGAGCGCATCTGCAGTTACAACAGCTCGCGCAAACGGTGCCATGGTCGTGATGCTCGACGGACACATTGTTGCCACCGCTGACGCCAACAGCGCCAGCCTGGAAGGAATGAGTCCGCAAGCTCTGGCTGACAAATGGGCTGATGGTATCCGTTCATTCCTATCCGACGGCAATCGGACCGTTGCTTACGTATCGGAATTGACCGGTAAGAATCCAATCAGTGCACAAGTGGCCGTTCTCGAGCGGCGCATTTATGCACCACCTGGCACCGTATTGCCAGTAGCCTTCGCCACGGCTCTCAACAGTGAAACACTGATAGCAGGCTCCAAAATCGAAGGAAGATTGATACAAGATGTGGCAATCGGCCGGTTTGTAATGCCTGGCGGATCGTCTGTCTTAGGTGTAGTTGTCGAAGACACACCTGGCAATTTCGGGGTCGCCTTCACCACACTGCGCACGCCGAACGGCACGCTTCTGCCGATCACAGCTAACCTGGCAGGCCCGTTGTCCGGCGGCGGTATAGGACCACATCCTGTAGCAACGGAAGATTTGCCCTACGACGTTCGTTTGGTCTACCAAGGATCGCGCGAATCAGTTTGCCGCCAATCAGCCACGGTCGGCATCGGTACTCTTGGTGGCGGACCTGGCGAACGCCTGGTTCTCCGTCGCGGCACAAACCTTGTGATTGCGCCAAGCACCCCGATGGCAATCGTCTTCGATAGTCCAACGCAAGTTGCAGTGGTTCTCCCGGGTACAGCAATGTAAGCGGAAACTGCGGAATCAGATTTACCTGATCTCCTACATGGACCTAACCACACTCCGCCCATTCTCGAAAGAGGATGGGCGAAGTATTTTGCAAGATCTTAGCTTGTAACCTTGTCTGAACCGTTAGTTTCGGGCGCCGAAACATTCATAGGAAGTGTCACAGTGCCGAATCTTGATATTCGACAGAAACAAATTGCGGCAGCGGAAATTTCCAGATAGCAACCCATTTGCTTTCTTTAAAAATGACAACGGAAGGATCGCGCGTAACAACGAGCGTTGAAGGGTCTTTCCAGCGCAACGACAATTGAGCCGGCTCTTTGTCACCGGCTATAAAAACGTTTCCACTATCGCTTTCTCGAATTGCATCGCTGTGCTCCAAGATCGAAACGTGCGGTGAGTGCCCTGACGTCGATCCACAGTGACGCATAAACACCACTGCGGTAAGCTTTCCATCAGGCGATGGTTGCGAATAACTAATGGCGTTAGAGCAAAAGAGCCCAGAAGCGATATCGATCATTGTCATCAATACAAGAAAACCTAGGCAAATTCGCCAAATCCATGCCGGCAGCAAGGGTTCTTTTCTGGGCCGATTCTGCAAATCTTCTGACATGGTTTGCTCAGTATCTGACATCGTGAGTTCAGAGTATAGACGAGGACTGGTCAGATAACTACAGCACGGCGGTGGCACACGCCCCTACAACCACGCCGGAAGGGCGGCTCTTCCCGGAATTGGCAAGGACGGCCACACGCCGTCCCCTACCACTTCAAGCTCAATGAAGCGAGCCTTTGACCCCCGGCACAAACCAATTCATCTCCGACAATTGCTTGATGTCTAGATCTTTGCCAGATGCGATTCTTTCCTTACCATCACGATCTTTCATGGGTCCACGAAAAACCACAAACTTTCCGCTTTGAAGTAGCTTTTCTTTCGCCGTAACTTCCTTTTGTACTGCTATCGGCACAGATTTTCCGAAGGAAGAAAGCTTGATGTAGCCTTCTGTGCCCTCCATTCCAGCTGTGTATGCCACCGGCTTCCAAGTATTGCTCTTGACTTGGTCGGCAACTTTTGTGTAGAACGGCCCCCAGTCCAAAGACGCACCAGTGAGCCACCCTTTTGGCGCCAGTTGACGACCATCGGAATAAAACCCAACTGAATAGAGACCGAGCGATTCACAAGCGGGCATGATTGTATTTTGGCTATCCTGAGAGTGAGCGATTACGTCACAACCATTCTCTTTAAGACTTTTCACTGCCTCTGCTTCCAGCGGAGCATCGGACCAGTTGTTGATAAAAATGACGTTGGTACTCACCTTGGGATTCACAGATTTAGCACCAAGTGTGAATGCATTGATTGCTTGAACAAGCGGTGGCACCGGATGGGCAGCGATGAAGCCTAGCTTATTGCTCTTGGTCACTCGCCCGGCGGCAATGCCAGCCAAGTACATCGGTTGATATTGATGGGAGAAATAGGTGCCTAGATTCGCTGCAGTATCGAAACGATTGATCTGCATAAAGACAACCTTGGGATGTCTCTTAGCCACCCGCTGCGCAGGTTCCAAAAATCCATAAGAGGTTGTAAAAATAAGGTTGTTCCCCTTCGCAATCATTTTTTCTAGAACTCGTTCAGCTTCTGCACTTTCAGAAACTTTTTCAGCGATGGTCGTTTGCACCTGACCATTGGAATGTTTTTCGAGAAATAATCGTCCTTGATCATGCGCATAGTTGAAGCCCTTATCCGTAATTGGTCCAACGCACAAGAAACCCACCTTGAGCGGCGTTGTCGACTTATCTTGAGCTTCACCGGACGCTATACCAATTGAAAGCGAGAACGCCCAGATGAGAAGTAGTGGTAATAACAAAAGAAACGTAGTCAATTCTTTGAATCGCATGCGCACAATAATTTCTCCATCGTGATCGTTAACAGGGATGCCTTTCACGGGAGCGCTGGCGTAACGCTCGCTCCCTGAGGGTTCAAGATCAAAAGCGAGCAGGATGCCCGCGCTCCCGGGACAACACCATTACTTCTTCGGCAAATTGCCTTCCACTCCCGGAACAAACCAATTCATTTTCTCCAACCAAGCGGTATCAATGGGTTCACCTTTGACCAATCGAACCGCTCCATCTCGGTCTTTTAAAGGCGGAGCAAAAACTGCTCGTTTATGTTGCTTCAGTTTTTCAATTGCATCTAATGCTTGAGCTTGCACCGCCTTCGGTACGGCCTTCCCAAATGGCGCTAACACAACATAGCCATCCGCCAATCCGTAGCGCAAATTATCGGGCTTCCAAGTATTGTTCTGAATGGATTCAACGACCTTGACATAAAGCGGACCCCAATTCCAACTTTGACCAGTTAGCCAGCCGCTGGGCACAAGCGTATGCAAGTCGAAATTAGTGCCTATGGAATACACCTTTGCCTTCTCTGCAACCTTGCATACTGTCAGGCTTGTATTGAGAGTCGACAACAAGACATCACAACCACGCTCGATAAGGCCTCTTGCTGCTTCGGCTTCCAGAGCTGGGTCTTCCCAGCTGTTTGTCCAGACAACATGCACGGTTGCTTTTGGATTAACCGATCGGGCTCCCAAAGTGAACGCGTTGATGCACCACACCAATGCTGGAATGGGATGCCCACCGACATATCCAATCTTGTTCGACTTTGTCATTTTTGCAGCTGTTATTCCAGCGGCGTAGAGATACTCGTAATAGTCAGAGCAGAAATAACTGCCCACATTCTTCGACCCTGCGGGCACAAGACGACCGCAGTGCATAAAGCGCACATCCGGGTGCCTCTTCGCCACACGAAGTGCCGGTTCAAGAAATCCGTACGACGTTGCGAAGATAACCTTATTACCTTGCGCAACCATCTTCTCCATCACTCGTTCGCAATCAGAATTTTCAGGAATATTCTCAGCTCTCGTTGTAATCACAGATCCACGCTTAGTCGATTCTAAGTATTGTCGTCCTAGATCATGCGCGTTGTTCCATCCCCAATCAGTCGCAGAACCCGTATAAATGAAACCGACCTTCAAAGGTTTATTATCAGCAGCATGTACGGCGCTACAAAAAGCGACCCAATAGATCGCGACCAACAGCGCACGCAGAAAAAAGCGAGCTGCCATAATTCTAGGTTTGTTCTGCATATGGAATCCCAAGTGCTGCCGGGTGACTTTGCGACTTTCTGCGTGCCATTATTGAAGACAGCGCCATGGCTGTGATTACCAGAAAATACGGAAGCATTCCTAGCAAATACGGAGATACGTCAGAGCCAGCGGCCTGCAATCGTAACTGAAGCGAAATCGCAAGTCCGAATAAGTATGCACCAATTAGCGCCTTCCAAGGATTCCAAGCTGCGAACATCACCAAACCAACTGCTATCCAACCTCGTCCGGCAGTAATATTCTCAACCCAACCTTGCGCGTACACCAGAGCAAGATATGCACCACCAAGTGCAGCAAGCGACGCTCCTAACATTGTACAAAGGTATCTCACACGCTGAACATCAATACCGGCGGCCGCAGCGGCGCGAGGATCTTCACCCACGGCTCGAAGGGAAAGCCCAAAGCTGGTGCGATTGATCAACCAATAGACTACTGGAACGATGAAGTAACACAGATACACAAGAGGATCTTGATTAAAGAAAATGGTTCCCACAATTGGAATGTCACCAAGCACCGGAATTTTCACCGCAGAAATTGTTGCGATGGATTTACCTACGAAGTTCACTCCGAAAAACGCTGTGATACCACCGAGCAAAATTGTCATTGCAATACCGGCAGCGACCTGATTGGCCTGCAACCTTATACAGATAACACCATGGACAAATCCAATCACTAATCCAACTAAGAGCGCAGCTAAAATAGCCAACAGAACGTTCTGAGTGAAGTAAGAAACAACTACGGCAACCAGTGCGCCAGCAAGCATTATTCCTTCAAGTCCGAGATTCATTACACCAGAGCGTTGAGTTAGACATTCGCCGACCGAAGCCAGTAACACCGGCGTAGCACAACGAATCATTCCGGAAGCAACAGCTACGAAGAACGGCACAGAATCAGTCATGCACCAGCCTCCGACGTTTCAAGGTTAACTGGCTGAGTAGGTGTCGGCTCTGGAGGAGAAGTAACATTTTTGCTCGGTAATCGCAACTGCATTTTCTCAGCGAGGCGCTTTAACGAACTCTCCGAACCTAGCAGAAACAGAAATATCGCTCCTTCCAAGATATTGACGGTGGCAAATGGAAGTTTCTCGGTAAGCTGCAAATTATCCGCACCGGACAGAAAGCCGCCTAGTAACACCGAGGTAAAAATGATTGCGATCGGATTTTGACGGGCTAGCCAACAGACGAGGAAACCGGTGTAACCGTAACCTGGTGAGATACCGGACCGTAGCCGCCCTTCGATGGCAGAGACCTGGCTGAAACCAGCAAGCGCCGCCACTGCGCCAGACACCAACATGGCGGCAATGAGATAGCGGTTGACCTTGTAATGTGCATATTTGGCCGCTTCCGGATTGGCTCCGATGACATTGGCTCTGAAACCGATAGCTGTTTTTGCTAGTAAGATCGCAAGTGCAATGCCGATAACGACGGCAATAAAAAAGCCCAGGTGCAGTCGACTTTCAGGCATATGCAGCAATTCAGCACATGCTGGAAATGCCTGTGTCTGCGGCCAGCTAACATTGGTGGGATCCTGCCACGGTCCATGAATTAGAAATTCCAGAACGAGCACTGCTACGTAATTGAGCAACAGGCTGACAATGGTTTCATTGACGTTCAATCCAACCTTAAGAACGGCAGGAATGGCGCTCCAAAGGGCGCCACAAAGACACCCGCTAATGCACATCAGGGACAACATTAGCCAGGCAGGCGTTGTTTCAGGCATCGCCAATGCCACAAAAGTGCTTCCAATGGCTCCTGCAAGCAATTGTCCTTCTACGCCTATATTCATCAACCCAACGCGACCGGCTACAGCAACAGCCAGAGCGCAAAACATGACAGGTGTTGCAGCAACTAACGTCTCAGAAATAGCAAAATTGTCGCCAAATGCACTTGCAAAAATGCCGGAATAGATATTTATTGGATTGCGGCCAGCAAGCAAGAGAAATAGCCCAACCACCAACAGTCCGCATAGAATTGAGCCTAGGGAACCTAAGCAGGCAACTATGGTCGCCTTGGATATTCGGATTCCAATCATGCCTTACTTCCGTTAATTAACGAAAGCTCCGGCTTACCGCCCATGAACATAGCCAACGATTGATAGTTGAATTGGTCTGCCTGCTGTACTCCATTTATGGAGCCGTTGAACATTACTACGATGCGATCGCATGTCGCAATCAACTCCTCCAAGTCCGGAGAAATGAGGACGACTCCGCGCCCGGCACTTGCGGCCTGGCGCAATTCATGCCTAATTCGCATGGACATCGCGGCATCCAGCCCAGCGCATGGGTTGTCGGCCACTACTATTTTAGCCGAGGTAGACAGCTCCCTGCCGATGATCAATCTTTGTAAGTTGCCACCAGATAGAGCATTGGCGGCAACGTCACATAAAGATGGAGTGATCACAAACGATTCGATAATTTGTTGTGCCTGCTGACGCATCAAAGACGACTTAACAAAGCCAAGCGTGTGTGCTCCTGGTCTGTTGACGCTCCTAATGAAACTATTAGCAGCTACCGAGAGACCTGGCGCATATGCAAGCTTCTGTTCGCCTGGGACGTAGCAGGCTAGATCTTTGAGCGAACGCGACCTTTCATTAGCGGCACCGAAAATGATGCCCGAAGACAATTCAAGCAATCCCGCTATAAGCATTCCTAACTCTGCTTGCCCGCTCCCGCTTATTCCGGCAACACCAACGACCTCACCTGCACAGACTTCCAGGTTGATATTTGAGAGCGCTTTGTGTTTAGCAGTTGCCTTGGTACAAACATTTTCCAAACGGAACAGTGATGCACCGGATAATCCTTGCGGGACTGCCGTCGGTATGAAGGCATTCGAATCGACCATAAGCTTTGCCAAATCATCGCTGTTGAATTTAGCCGTATCAACCGTCTTGATACACTTTCCTTTGCGAAGGACCGTGACGCGCTTGGCGAATTTCATTACTTCATTTATGTGGTGCGTAATCAAAATTACAATACGACCGGCGGCGGCTAAATTTTCCGCAATGGTCAAAACTTCCTCAGCTTCAAACGGAGTTAATTGCGACGTTGGCTCATCAAGGATGAGAATCTGCGTGTCGCGCCATAGCAATTTGAATATTTCGAGTTTTTGACGTTCCGCAATCCCCAGATTCGAAACAGGAGACGACAAATCGAAGTCGAATCCTAACTCGCGGGCCCTGAGCATCACCTTCTTCTCTATTTCCTTCTTGTGGAAGGCAAACGGCAGCCCTGGATCGCCCAATAATACATTTTCAAAGCCAGTAAGCGAAGGTACCAGCGCCAGTTGCTGATGCACCATGCCAATGCCGAGTTGTCTGGCTTGAGTTGGAGAGTTAAGGACTACTTCTGTCCCATTTAAGTAAATGGCTCCCTTATCGGGTCGATAGTAACCGCTCAGAATTTTGCTAAGAGTGGATTTGCCAGCGCCATTTTCGCCGACGATGGCATGGATACTGCCACTTTCGATTTCGAAACTTACATTGTCGTTAGCTATAACAGGGCCGAATTGTTTGCAGACCGAGTTAAAGCTAAGTACTCGCTTTTGTTTCTCAACAGTGGTACTTGCCCGGTCGCTCAAATGCGAACCGTCAAGGGCCGCGTGTTTCTTTAATTGTGAGCGTGTAGGCGGCATAACCCACTAAAGTACGCAAACCGGGTCTCCGGCACAAGGGGGGAACTACGCATTTCTTTCGGCTTGCTTAGCGCTGCCCGGTGGGTCGCGTGTCCTTCCACAAATTACTAATGCCGGCAATCTACTGTAGGCATCAGGGCAAGGTGAGGGATTGGCAATGGACAACACAGTACGGGGAAGTAATGATGAAACCGGCAACGATAGGCAACCTATTCTTATTGATCTTTCTGTTGAAAGACCAATTCCACAGACCGGCACTTATCAGAGCCCTGCAGATTCAAATCTTCCCCGATTCACAATTGTAGGGATGGGCGGAGAAACAGTCAGACCAGTTCAATTCGGACCAGCGCAAGACATCAAGGTTCAGGACGGATGGCTTTCTCTCCGAGACAAAACCCGGGACTCAACGCCAGCGCGAACTAGTTTCGACTTAGGCTACTTGAAAGCAGAGCCTCCTTTCAAAATCGCGTCACCCGGTTTGGGAATCGATGGCATTCAAGACCAATATCTTTCTTTTCCGGGCCTATCTTCCAGGCGCAAAGGCGACTTTTTAGGTCCCTCAGTCCATCCATTTCAACTCACGGTAGACAGATTAAAGCCAGATTTCGCCGAATATCTAGATTTATCCCAAAAACTGCTCAGTGAACGCCAGAAGACATGGGCCGAAGGCTTGCTTGCCGACGATCCATCAATTTCCCAGGCCTACGAACAGCTTCCAATGTCTATCCAGTTGAAGTTGCGGACAAGAGCAGCAGAAGACCTTGTCTTCACTGAACGTACTGAGATGGAAGCAACGTACCATAAGCAACAGCAGTCTTTCATAAACTCCGGTCCAATCATTCCAGACCCCAGACCGGTTTCAGAGAAACCAGTCAGTGCAACAGAACTGACAAAAAGCTGGAATTTGGATGAAGACAAAACAGCCAAACTTGACGCCCGAGTCGCCAAACTGGATGCACCAGACCGCACACTGAGAGCCATTGACAGGATTCACAGCCTGCTTTCAATGCTCCCTGATGATCTGGTTAAAGAATTCGAAGAGCGGAAAATTTTGCCTGCTGGTACCAGCGCTGCTCAAGGAAAGTCAGATTCCGCCACCAGATCGAAGGAAGACCTGGCAAGCTGGTTAGCTGGGGATCCATCGCCAAATGCCGACTACTATGCTGCAATTTTCACAGACAAAAACGGATCCATTCAAAAAGACCTTGATGCGCTCTCAGAGCAATTGGTCGAAAAACTTGCCGACAAAGTCGACGATATCGCAGCTCAATCAATAGACACAAAAAAGAAGATTGACGAGCAGTTAGAAATAATTCGATTGGCACAGGAGTCCCTGGTTAAGGACTCAGCGCAAGCGGTGCCCTCCACTTTAACCTGGATGAAATACTTCGCTGAGCAATCCGGGAGTTACCCGACGACGCAACAGCCGATTCAAGTGCCTGTACATAGAGGTCCGACTTGGCACCCTAATGACAAAGCGGAAGCTGTGCAGTCCGCATATGTGGAAGCAGAGTCCGAACGGCAAAGAACGTTGTTGAGCACAATGCAGACGTATGCAAAACTCCAAGAGCAACAAGAGAAACTCGATCTTGCACGTGATATGGCCGAATATACCTCTTTCAGAGATGGCAGCCAGAATGATCGCGCAAGTGAGATGCTCCTGAATATCTGGTCCGAGCATGGCATTCGCTTCGCATACAAGAAAGACAACCACCTGGTTCTCAGCGTAGATGAGGCTTTAACCCAAAGAAAAAATTGGATGCCTATCAGCCCCATGCTTGAGCTGGGAACACCGCAAAGCCTGGATCAAGGTGTGAGCCTTTTGCAAAAACTGCCTGAATATAAGTGCAAAGGTTCGGCCGTCATTGAACCGCTCAGAAATCGCGCGCTCATGTCGATAAATTCTGCCCCGGAAATCATGGCTGCGGTCAACATGGCATCAAAGGTACAACCAATTTTGAGCGAGCTTAGCACCATCGTCCGGGCAGGTAATGAAAGCGGCAATTTTTCAGAAGATCTGCTCAAACAGGCAAGAGCCCAGGCTGACTCGCTTAAGAAACTGCTGGACGATCCCGGAGTCTCGCCTCAAGATTTGAAGCGCGCGATCGATAAGATGGAGGCACTGGTAGATGGTGATCATCGCAATGGGGAGATCGACGACCTTGCTGCCAATAAGGTAATCCACGACAAGGTAGAAAGTCTCAAGAAAGTCCTAGCTTTTCTATCTCCGGAAACAGCAGAAGGGAGGCAGATTCGTCAGGTTCTAAATTATGTTCGAGGAGCAGGCTATGGAACTGAAAGTGTAAGTAAGTGGCTGCTTGAGCATGGTCCGGAAATGATCGCTGGTTTGATTGCGTTTGCAGCAGTAGCAGTTACTCTAGCTAGCTGCGGAGCCGCAACTCCTCTGGCTGTAGCCGCACTCGGAACAGCTGGGTCAATGGCAGCTCGCGAAACAGTAAGACTGACCACACATACAATCAACGAAAGATTCGGATACACAGGCGTAGGCAGACGATTGGACAACCCACCGCTGGCTGAATTTGCCAGACAGTTTCCAAATCGCAGCACCGGCGAAAGACTGGAGTCATTCTACACAGACATCGTCATGCCATACGCACAGGAATGGGCTTTGAATACAGCCATTCTTTATGGCACCATGAGCATGGCAAACGCACTGGCTGGGGTTGAAGCAGTTGGACAGCATGAAGCTTCATTTCTTGCAATGAGCAAAGACCTTGCTGTGATGGGCGCCTTCGAAGTCGGCGGACGTGGAACTGAACTGCTGGCGCGCGATTTCAATCGATATGCCTTCGATGGGAAAGCACCACAAGCAACAGCCATGTTTTTCCACCTCACGGGCGGATTTGCGATGGCTTACGGAATGGCAAAGGCTTGCCGCATGCAAACTGAATTTGACCAAAACAGCAAAACATTAGTGTTTAAACCGACCAGTCAGGAAGGGACTGCAGCCTTCATACAGGCGTGCAAAGAGCAGAATCTGCCCATTGAACAGGTTGGTGATCACTTCGAGCTTAAAGTTTCCGAACTGCCCGACCATGCAAGACAATCAATGCAATTCACGGACCTCCAGCAGTTAAACCGCCCGATGGCCGATGGATTTGTGGATGGTGGAAAATATCAGACGTTTGATGCTGAGGGACATATTGTTAGCAAACCACAGCGATACATCGTGAAACTCGATGCCAACACGGACCTGCTACTTTTTGAATTAACTAAGATGGCCAAGAAACACCTTTCGGAATTACCGGAAAGAGAAAGGGCTGCGGCATTGACCACCATGGTCAACGAACTATTCAGCGGTGGAGAGTTGTCCACAAAGTCTCTGCTCGATAGGGTTATGGAAAGACGGGCGGCTCTGGCTGGGCAGGAAATCCCGATGGGCGAACTCGTCGCGACTGGAGAGGGAGTTTGTATCGAGCGCGCTCTTTTGATGAAATACATCGGCGATCGCGTAGGACTAAAAGTCAATCTGGTTCGCGGTGCAAGCGGCGAGATGGGTGCCAACTCTCTGGATCATGCGTGGACAGAAGTTACCTTTTCAGACGGACAGACCCTAATTTATGACCCAGCCGCCAAAGTATACGGAGCGCCGCACAGCGGGAACCTGAAGTATTTGTACAGACGCGGTGCAGATGTGATCATGCAACGAGTACTGCAAAAAGAGGCCGGTGCCCGTCGCTGATTATCCCCGTGGTCGAAGAACCCCTGAAGCAATTAGCCGTTCTACCAACTGTTTCAGCTCGATTTTCGTCGGATAGCGTGAGTCGTGAATGATCCCTTTGTCGCGACACCAGATCTCGTAAATAGCTCTCAACTCCTTAAGCTGCGACAGAGATTCCTGCGCCTGCTTATCCTCACGACGCATTTCTGATGCCTCCTTTACGTGGCTCCTGCGTCCAAGTTGTTCAAGCTGTTGCAGAGTCAGTGCGTTAGCTCCAACGTGATCTTCCTTGTCGCCCCAGTGATTGTCATACTCAGCTTTGTTTGTTTTATTGTCAAATTTAGGGATGGTAACAACGTGTCCGGGGAGGGCAAAAAACACCGGGAAGTTATCTGCTGCTGCAGCTTTAGCGAGCCTGTTCTTCAACTCTGAAGTGTTGCGATAAACCGTGACTCGTGGATCTGCGATTTTTTCTGCCTGGAATAACCGGTCCACCAATCCGCTAAGCGAAGAGCCTGCTGGTATACGCGCTAGGTCATAATGCATCAGCAGTATCCCAGGATCCAATGACCCTGTAACAGCCTCAACTGTATCGAGCATGGCAGTGAAACTACATTTGAGTTCTCCCAATGGAGTTCTTTTTATCGGCTCGAGCCCGTAACCCACTGCCAAGGTTCCATATCTGTTAAGACGGACATATTGCTCGCGATCAATCTCACCTGTTATGGGGTTTAGACCATAGATCGGCGTGGGTGGCTGCTTTGAGTAATCCATAACCACATCGTTTCCATTTATGTGTGCGAAACGCAGGTTGGTACCAAATTCTTCATTGAAGAGTTGAAACCTGACATTGCCGAGAGCGAGCGCCGCGTATTGACTCGCCAGAGATCTCACGCCGTCGCGCGGAGGATAGTCCGTGGACTCCTTTATCGTGGTGGAAAGCCATTCCTTCTCCACCGTCACCTTCATTTTTGTTTCAGTTGTCGTTGTGCCAGCAATAGCTATATCGGCGATCATTGAAGCCAGCAAGTCCGGACGGCGAGCTAGTAACCGCTTCTCGATGGAGCTCAATGTGCAGGTGGGGAAATCGCCTTGATCTATGGACTTAACGTGAGCCGCTTGATTTAGAAGCTGAGCTGCGACCACGAATTGTTCCACCGGGCCTGCCAAGGCGTAGTAATGAACTTCTTGATCTTTTGGTAACAGCCTATCCAGCTGAGCGATGAAACGGTCTTTGCTTTCGATACTAGAGCAAGGATTTCCAAGAAATGCATCAACATCTGCTTTTAGGGTTGCAGGTGGTAGCCATATTCCCATCCGTTCTGTTAATCGCTCCAAACGCAGTTGCAGAGCTTCTCGCGGGCCAGGCTTGTCTATTTGACTCAAATCTCGGTGGGCGACATTTCGCCAGAGACTTTCATATTTATCGACTTTGAACGGTTCATTCTGTCCCTTATCCAGACGCAAGCGGAAAGGCACCAGCTGGTTGGCTGCCTCAAATAACGGCGAACGAAGTGTGGTCTGGGCGGTACCGCTAAATGTGGAAGGGTCTCCACGATCGGCTATAAGCTCGATGGACGGTAAGCCGGGCTGATAGGACGCGAACTCACCGGAAGTGAGACGAGCAGCAATCTGACATTCCACAGGTCCCTTAAACACCGAAGGCTCCTGTCCAGACAATTCCCTCGACTTCGGCTGGGCAAATATGTCATGGATCGCAGACTGCGTCGAAGAAAACTCTTGTAAGCGGAAGTAATCGCGAGCCTGAGTACCTGCCACTGGTCCATCTTGTTTTTCGATGCGTTTGACGAGCTGGTTTTTCTCGTAAGGCGCCACCATTTTCTCGCCATCAGCCAGCAGTTCAGCAGCATTGCGTAAGTGTTTGGCGATATCCGGGAATTCCGTGTTTCGACGATCCAGACAGCTGCGATTCTTCTCCGGGTCCTTGCTTTCGTCTGCAAGTTCAATTTGATAGTTACGCCAGCGGTTCTTGCGCTCACCGGAGAGCCCAGTGATCAACTGGTTGGCAGAACCACTCTCTCTGGAGGATTGCAGAAACGCATTGTCTATTGCTGGCCTGTCGAAGACTTTATCAGTTGCAGTCTTGGAGAATGCTTCAATACACTGCCTGGTCCACACATCAGATTCGACATCAGACTCGGCATCGATAGCCGTTTCCGATTGGGCACCATCGACGATTTTGACAATCCGGGGGACGCCTGTGTCCAGTTGTTCAGGTGTCGGCATGCGGATTCTCCAATTAAAAACTGCGGGATTCCGCTGTTATTAACTAGACTAACGTCCAATTATGAACGTTTGGTATCCGCCCTCGAAACTCCAGATCGGCGGACGTTCCCACGTTGACGTTTTGTCAATTGCAAATCATAGTCCGGCAAAAGGATCGACAGGCGTCCATGCCGGCGCCAGCTTCACATCGATTTTCTCTGGCTCGCCCTGTGCAATTAAGAACGCCATCGCCTTGTCGAACTCGTCAAATGGGCTAGGTATCGGCACCAGAGGCACGTGGAGCGAACGAGTGAAATCATCCCAATGCACTGGTATCACACGACGCGCTTTGACAGTTTTAACTGTTTCTTGCCAGTAAGCATCTTTATACGTCTTGTTCCTCTTACCCAAAAGCCCTATTCCAAGAAAGACGACATCCGCCTGATGACCGCGTAGAGCGCCTGCGGAAAATCCGGCGGATCCATGAACAAGGATCGTTTTTGTACCATGCTTGAGCAACAACGACAGAGAACCACCCTCTTCATACTCCTGTGCTCTGACTGGTGGCACCAGAGGTTTACTAATTCTTCCACCGGTGAAGAGCGACTTAGCATGCTCCGACCGGACAAAGGTACAGTGAAATTTTCCGAAGTCCAGACTTTCCCCATCTCGCACCACGCGAATCTTGTCCTCGGGCAGTCCCCATCCACGCGCCACGTTCGCGGTCGATTCAGAACCCAACACTACTGCCCCTGTACGTCTGGCAACTTCCGGAGCGTCCATGACATGATCGTAATGAGAATGAGTAACAATAACTGCAGCAAGCTTCTTTATGCCTGCGCGCTGTAATGACCTTTCAATCACTTCGCGATCCGGTGCAATTTTGCCCATGAGCACTGCAAGCTTACGCGGTCTGGTGAAAAACCCGTCAGTCAGTATTGCAGTTTCTCCATCGTCAAACAGAAGAGTGCTTACGCCCAGAAACGAGACGCGCATGGGCCGCGCTTCAGCTTCTGCTGGCTTAAGCATAAGACTTGCATAGCGTTCAAGGGTTGCCTGATTGAACGCAAAACCTGTTGTGCAGGTAAACACAACCAGCACAGCTAAGGCGATCATCGGGCTCATCCGAAACTGTTTCAATAGCTCACCTTAGGCGAACACTGACTCTCTTGCGGTCCTTCGCCAGTAAAATTATACGCCACATCGACAATCATCGGCTTGTAATTCGAGCACCAGATTTGGTGATTACCGGGTCCGTCTGAGCATAGCTGAACAACAGATGGTGAGGCGTTCTACTGCTTCATCTGGATCCCATGAATCACCTGCATTATAGCGACGTTCAATCAAATTGCGTCTGGTCAAAAAGCAAACAATCAAACTCAGCATGAATTCAAAATCCCATTGGTAATCAGCAATTTGGCAACCGGGAATTAATTGACGGAAGGCTTTTATATACTCGTTCCGGCAAGTCGAGAAATTCTTATCGACAAGAGAATATACGGGCTCTGGTTCCATTTGCGCACGCCCTAAAAACAGCGACAAAGTCTCGCCTTCCTGACCCAAACCTTTGACAAGAGTGATTGGCGGTTCATAGAAGGTCCTAAGAACGTCCTCAATCTTAACTTCCGGCGTCATCATCAACTTGCTCAGCGCTTCCAGCTGTGATTGCACAACTGGCGCTGCAAATCGTTCAATAACTGCCAGGAACAGCTCTTCTTTTGAACCAAAGTGATATGCCACCGAAGCGACATTGACTTTGGCTTCTTTAATAATGCCTCGCAACGACGTACCGGAAAAGCCAAAAATTGCGAAATGCCTTTCAGCAATGTCGAGAATGTTTTTCTTAGTATCGTTTCCAACTGAAGCTTTCAAATCATCTGCCCTTATCTAAAAGGAAGAATAGCTTGACAGGATCAACCTGTCAACTGTATGATTCAATCAATTGATTGAATTACTAGGCATCGCATGCACAAACCATTGATCCTGCTTGTCGAAGATGACCCCACTCAGCAGTTCCTGATCAGACTGCTTTGCGCCAGAAACGGTCTTGATCTAAAAGTCGCTGCTAACTGTGCCGCGGCTGTAAGTGCATTTGAAACCAATCATTTCGATTTAGTTCTTATGGACTGGAAATTGGGTGAAGGCGACGATGGGCTGGTGTGTACCAAAAAACTTCGTCGCGTGGAAGGCAATTACAACAAACGAGTACCGATAATCGCTGTGACTGCCTGCGCATTGAACGGTGACCGTGAAATTTGTCTAGACGCTGGCATGGACGATTACATTGCCAAGCCATTCTCGATTCAATCGTTCGCAGAGACGGTTCAACATTGGCTTCAACTCGAGAGCACGTTGATCCGCTCGTCTTCAGGCTAGCTGGTAGGGCGTACTTGGTGTTCTGATAGGGGAAAGGCTTGTCTTTCCCTATAAACCCCGGGAACGCCGGCGCTCTTAAGATCGCTCAGAACGGCCACCGCCAGAGGATTCAGTTCGCCAAAATGTGTCAGTTTTTCGCCGTCCGTCTAAATCGCAGCGCTGGCGGGAACAGGTCCATCCAATCCCGAGGTTTGGCGGGCTTGAGGTCTGCTAAATAGTTGTTTTCACCGCGGTAGTTGAAGCCCTGTTGAAGAACGCCACCGGGGTCGTTGTGGCTCACCATCGCCTCCGGTTTGCCGGTAGCATCAAACTTGACGACGATTTTAGCTGAATCAATCCGCACAGTGCTATTCGGCCAGGTCACTTCGCCGATTGGCTTTCCATTAAATGCTATCGGTTGCACACTCAATTGTTGCTCCGCCGGGTTGTATTGCATTTTCATCGTCAGAGCATCGCTTGCTTCGCCCGCTCCTTTTAGAGGGACTGTCTTAACACGTGCGTGAAAGAACGAAGGAGGCAGTTCAGTGGTGGTGAAGTTTGGTCCAAACAACTTGTCTAAATTAGCTGCGGCTGCAGATTGATCGCCAATTTTGAAACTACGAATCAATTGCAAGTCAAGTTTCGGGCTGGCGGATAAAGCACCAGATACGGTGGCTTCTTTCGGTAAACCTTCGAGAAGTTTTATTCCATGGTGTATCGGGGTCCCGATCACTTCTGCACCATTGGTGCGCGCGCCTTGTATCAGAATGGATTGAACGGCACCATCGGCAATCATCGGCGCGCCGGAAAGTCCTTCCTGCCCCGGCATCAAAAACCGCGTGGTAACAGAATGCCGGAAATTGTTTATCGGCGTACCCCGCGTTGCATGTAATTCTCGCCAACCATTGGGGTGTCCAAATGCTGTATGAGTCATTACATTTGCCGGATTTGCCCGAAGACCTGCACCACCTGTTGCAAGCGGCAATGGTTCAAACGCAGCGAACGATGCTGGATCTTTCAATTGCAGCACCGCAATATCTAGCTGTGGATTGCTTGCGACAACGCGCGCGCCATGTGGCTTTTGCGCATGATCAAAAATAGTTACATCTAGCGCTTTTTCCACCACGTGATTAGCCGTCAACATTCGTCCATCTTTAGAAACGCTAAACACTGTTCCCAAACGGCCTTCCGTTGCGCCGGTAGCTGAGACAGCAAGGACTTCGGCACGGCCAATGCTGCCTTGAGCGCCTGCATACATTTTTGCTATCTCAGAGCCTGGCGCAACGCTGAGCATGCCGCCATGCTTTATCGGTACACCAAGTTCCAAACCCGGCAGCTCGATCAGACCGTTGCTCTTAGTGGACCCACTAGGAGAAGGAGGGGCATCTTGCCCCTTCCCGGCAACTACAGCTGATTCACCGCGCCGACTGAAGATCCGTCCAGCGGCCGTAAAGGTCAAACCTGTTCCTGCCCAGGTTCCTGCACCTAACATGGTGTCTGACAGACTTGCCAGCTCACCGTGACGAGAGATTGAATCGGCTTGGGTATGGAAGCCACCTGCAGCTCCACCGGAAATTGTGTTTTGCACCAAACTGCCGCGGATTCCCACGCGCGTCAACGCGCTGGGTCCCAATTCCAGGAACGTAGCAGTGCCAGCGCCGATTGCTGCATGCTGGAAGCGCTCCGCCAGATTACCGTCCTCGGTCGGAGCGAGAAAACCAAGACCGGCACCTGCCGATATGGGGGCAAGTTTTCCGGCGCCGGGAAACAACCGACGCGTGAATTTGGTAACTGAGACAAACATGGCGGCACTTCCCAACATCGTGCCAAAGTCATGCGAAAACTTTGAAGCGCCCTCAAGATTGAGCGGCTCCTGATGCGACTTAGGTCCACCCAACAGTTCGCT
>Ga0163151_10003442_pt1 | contig 22784 bp, 19 predicted proteins | sample OliLakLV19MP5IB2_FD_145596 | JGI IMG/M metagenome (GOLD analysis project Ga0163151, IMG submission 145596) | Freshwater microbial mat bacterial communities from Lake Vanda, McMurdo Dry Valleys, Antarctica - Oligotrophic Lake LV.19.MP5.IB-2 | ecosystem: Environmental > Aquatic > Freshwater >... | reverse complement strand
AAATAAACGAAGTAGTTTACGAATTATATAATATAGAAAAACATGAAATTGATATTATAGAAAGCCTATGAAAAATAATACCGAAAAAAAACTTGATGACGCACTCAATAACGCTGAACAATATATTGAACAGCTAAAAGCCATGGACGATAAAAAACTAAGCAAATACCTCGATTTGTTTCAGCAGCAAATGGAAATGGCTTATAAGCAAAAAAATCATGCAGCATACGAATTGCTGTGCGAATATGAGCGGCAAGTTATTATTGCTAGAGATAGTAAGTATTGAGTAATTTTGCCCGTGGTCGGTGTTATCAACGCACCACCAAGTCTCGACCATGGTTGATGCACCCTCACCCACCCATCAGTTTGCAGCTTTCATATATATAACTGTCTTGTCCTGAAATAGCATTTCACTAAGAAGAAAGAATCATCGTAATCCTGTAATCACATTAATCATAGTTCAGACAGCGAAGCAATAGCGACCCTTGCGTTCCGCCGCGGCGGATTTGCGTCTTCGGGAATGTTAGCTTTTGGAAAGTTTAAAACTTTCCAAAAGCTAACAAAAAACAACAATCCACACACTATTGTGAATTGTTAGCCCGTAAATAAACAATTGTGTGCTTTACTTTTGCCCCTTTCAATGATAGAGGCAGACAATACACATAAAGACGACGACGTTACCCATATAATACCTATTACCGGGCTCTACGAGAATTGGTTTCTCGACTATGCCTCCTACGTAATTCTGGAGCGGGCCGTGCCTCATATCAATGATGGACTAAAGCCTGTGCAACGCCGCATACTCCACGCCATGAAAGAAATGGACGATGGGCGTTTCAACAAAGTGGCGAACATTATTGGGCAGAGCATGCAGTATCACCCACACGGTGATGCCAGTATTGGCGAGGCCATTGTTAACCTCGGTCAGAAAGATTTATTAATTGAAACCCAAGGTAACTGGGGCGATATAAACACTGGCGACGGTGCCGCTGCCGCACGATATATAGAAGCCCGCCTTAGCAAATTTGCTTTAGAGGTTGCTTTCAATCCGCAAACTACACAATGGCAAGCTAGTTACGACGGTCGTAAAAAAGAACCTGTAACCTTGCCTATGAAATTCCCTTTGCTATTGGCACAAGGAGTGGAAGGCATTGCCGTGGGCTTGAGCACCAAAGTATTGCCACATAATTTTTGTGAGTTACTTAAAGGCTGTATCGATATTATTAAAAACAAGCACGTACAATTATTTCCTGATTTTCCAACGGGTGGCTTAATAGACGTAACCAATTATAATGATGGTCGCCGTGGAGGTAAAGTAAGAGTGAGGGCCAAGATAGAAGAGCTCGACAAAAAGACTTTGGTGATTCGTGAAATTCCTTATGGAACTACCACCACTTCTGTAATAGACAGCATAGTAAAAGCCAACGACAATGGCAAAATAAAAGTTAAGAAAGTAACCGACAATACGGCTCAAAATGTTGAGATAGTAGTACATTTAACTCCTGGCGTTTCTCCCGATATTACCATTGATGCCTTGTTTGCATTTACAGAATGTGAGGTTTCTATATCGCCCAACTGTTGTGTTATTAAAGATGAGAAGCCGCAGTTTTTGTGTGTCACTGATTTACTCGAGCATAGTACCAAACATACCCAAGATTTATTAAAGAGAGAACTTGATATAAAACTTGGTGAGTTGCAAGACGATTGGCATCATTCATCATTAGAGAAAGTATTTATTGAGAAACGTATATATAGAGATATAGAAGAATGTAAAACTTGGGAGGCTGTACTCGCCGCCATCGACAAGGGTTTGAAACCTTATAAGAAATTATTCAAACGCGAAATTATCCAAGATGATATATTAAGACTTACGGAGATTCGAATTAAGCGTATCTCGAAGTTTGATGGTTTTAAAGCAAACGAGCATATCAAATCTGTAGAAGAGCAGATGAAGCAAGTGAAATTTGATATCGAACATATTAAAGATTTCACCATTAAGTATTATGAAGGCTTGCTGAAGAAATATGGCAAAGGCCGTGAGCGTAAAACAGAACTTCGCACCTTTGATATTATCAAAGCACAAGTAGTAGCTATCGCCAATCAAAAACTATATGTAAATCGTGAAGAAGGTTTTGTGGGAACCTCACTTAAAAAGGATGAATTCCTCTGCGATTGTTCAGAGTATGATGATATAATAGTTTTTCGCAAAGACGGTAAAATGATTATCAGCAAAGTGGCCGAGAAAACCTTTGTGGGCAAGGACGTAATCCATGTAGATATATTCCGCAAAAACAATGAGCGGATGGTATATAATCTCATCTATCAAGATGGGCAAACCAATATAGCGATGGTGAAACGTTTCAATGTGTCGGGTATTACTCGTGACAAAGAATATGATCTTAGCAAAGGAAATAAAGGAAGCAAAGTATTATACTTTAGTGCAAACGCAAATGCAGAGGCGGAGATAGTAACGGTGTTCCTGCACGCCAATAGTAAAGCCCGTCAAAAAGTATTCGATTACGACTTTGGATTATTGCAAGTAAAAGGCAGAAATGCCCAAGGAAATACCTTAAGTAAACACTTGGTGAAAGCGGTTAAGTTCAAAGAAAAAGGTGCATCATCAATGGGTGGTGTAGATATATGGTATGATATAAATATTGGCAAATTGAATACCGATGGTCGTGGCCGTTTACTTGGTAATTTCGATACCAAAGATCATATATTGGTATTATATAGAGATGGTTCGTATGAGCTTACTAACTTTGAATTGACCAATAGATATGAACCGAACGATATTATAATACTTGAAAAGTTTGACCAAGATAAAGCAGTCTCTGCAGTGCATTACGATGGTGCTTCAGGCAACTACTATGTAAAGCGTTTCTTATTGGAAACTTTATCACAGAATAAAAAGTTCTATTATATATCGGAAGAAGCGGGTAGCAAATTATTAATGGTTACTACGATTGAAGAACCCTTAGTAAAAATTACCAAAGGCCGCAAGAAAACAGAATCAATTACAGAAACATTATCACTTAACGATTTTATAGATATAAAAGGGTGGCGTGCTATGGGCAACCGCATAGCAGCAGCCAAACAATACTTCGATTGTGAGCTATTAGTTCCGAAAGAAAAGGAAGAGAAGAAACCCAAGCTCAAAGAAAGCAAAGAAGTAGTATTTGAAGTACCGGCTGACGATGTATATATGAAAATGCCCAAGCTAAAAGAATTCAAAGAATTTAAACCCAAGAAGGACGACAAAACCAAGAAGGGCGGCAAAGGAGGTGGCGAGCAGAAGCGGTTGTTTTAAATAGGTAACCGTCATTCTGAGTATCCCGAATCTTATTCGGGACTGCGAAGAATCTGTTGAATCGGAGACGTGGTGACGGGAAATCACAAGATGCCTTATCAAATATGTTTTCTTTTATCTTGAGTTAGTTTGTTATGCTGTTCCGATAGTTATCGGGTTTATCGAAGCATAACAAACAATAATACTACTATCCCTGTCGTCTTCGATAATCCCGATAATTATCAGGACAGACTGACAATTCCCATCCATCCCATTCTCCCCATCCAGACAAAGATTCATTATGTGCAATAGTCACAAATGTCCCACCATATTTTTTTACTTCATCTTGCAAATCAGTTATAATAATACTTGCTTGTTCAGGAGTTAATTTCATATAGTTTTTCAAGGTAACATCCATAGCAGCAAATGGTGTAATTTGTAATATAGTTTCTGCTTCGTTTGCGATGTCATACCAATTAAAAGTATGAGCAGTACCTGCCCTAAACCCTACGATGTCATGCCATCCCATTGTATAGTCGTGTGTGATGCCTGCCCGCACTAATTGCTGATAGGTTTGCGGCAATTGCATCCGCAAAAAATGTTGACGTGAACTTGTAACAGGTTTGCCAAGTATGGTTTCCAATCTTTGCTTTTCGGTTTTTATTTTGTCAATATTATTAAATGAATCATAAGAAGGATGTATTCCTATTTCTGCATATTTAGAACATTGTATAATAGTTTCTTTTTGTTCTGGATGTTCAAAAGGTAAATTGGTATCATAGTTTAATTTGTCCCCTAAAAGCCAAAAAATATTTAAATGGATTTGTTTATTTTTATAATAATCTATTGTAGTTGAAAGATTGTCGTGTGGGTCTTTCTCCTTTCCCAACAATACTTTCAAACGTTTAGCTATATTTTTAAATTTGCCCGATAATATATCTTTGACCATACCACCTGCAGATTTAATAAATCCTTTTTCTTTGTATAAATATAGTCGGTCAATATCAATGGTAGCTATGGTATGATATTTAATTTCGGGTATCTGAACCGTAGAAAAAAGTCCTTTCAGCTTTTCCCAAATCATCTGCCGCCATATATCCACCAATGGTTTGGTATGTATATTATATTTGTAAGCAATACTGCTTTTACCACAGAAACGACCATGTAGGTCAGGTGTATATATATTATATTCTTCATATCTACTTATGATATAAAATACCGCCGAAAAAACATCAAAACCTATAATATTGTCATTAAAAAAATTCCTTTGTTTTTGAAAGAATAATTGATAACGATCATCTGATATAATAAATGAGGCATGAATGTTTTGAATACCTGCTTCATTTAACAAGCCATCCGGCAATATTTGCACTGCGTTTTCAAGTTGTTGGATGCTATAATTTATCTTGGAGCCATCGTAATTCTCAAATTCTGTTTCACTTTCTGTAATTTTGTAATTCTCTTGGCCAAATAAGATAGTTGCTGTATAAGCAAGCCTATTGGACGTTTGCGGGCTATATATTAGAATTGTTTCTTTCAAAAAATGGCGACTTGAGTTAAATGTATTAGTTTTGCAAACATAACCCTCAAACTACAATCAGAAAAAGTAATACATGAAAACTGCTCTCATTACAGGAATTACAGGACAAGACGGAGCTTATCTTGCTGAGTTTTTATTAAACAAAGGCTATATGGTACACGGCATTAAACGCCGCAGTTCGTTATTTAACACTGACAGGATAGATCATTTGTATCAAGACCCTCACGAACGAAACTTGAGGTTAAAGTTGCATTATGGCGACCTCACTGACTCTACCAATCTCATTCGCATTGTGCAAGAAACACAACCCGATGAAATATATAATTTAGCAGCACAGAGCCATGTGAAAGTAAGTTTTGAAACCCCTGAGTATACCGCCAATGCTGATGCCTTAGGCACACTCCGTATTCTGGAAGCCGTGCGAGTATGTGGCCTTACCGAGAAAACCCGTGTATATCAAGCATCCACTTCCGAGCTGTATGGGTTGGTGCAGGAAGTGCCCCAAAGTGAAACTACACCATTCTACCCCCGTTCGCCTTACGGAGTTGCAAAGCTTTATGGATTTTGGATTACAGTGAATTACCGCGAAGCATATAATATGTATGCCTGCAACGGGATACTTTTCAACCACGAAAGCCCAGTGCGTGGGGAAACATTTGTAACGCGTAAAATTACCCGTGCCGTTGCACGAATAGCCATGGGCTTGCATGATAAACTTTGGTTGGGGAATTTAGGTGCCAAACGCGATTGGGGCCATGCCAAAGACTATGTGGAAGCCATGTACCTCATGCTGCAACAGGATGTAGCCGAAGATTTTGTAATAGCCACTGGCCAAACAACCCCTGTGCGTGATTTTGTAAAAATGGCCTTTGCCGAAGTAGGGGTGCAGATAGTATTTAAAGGTGATGGCGTAAACGAAATTGGTTTTGTGGCAAGTATTGATACAGCCAAAGCAGCCGAGATGAAAATAGACTTACAAGTAAAACCTGGACAAGAATTGGTAGCAGTGGACCCAATTTATTTCAGACCAACCGAAGTAGATTTATTGATAGGAGATGCTACCAAAGCATACGAAAAATTGGGATGGAAACCAAAATATACCCTACCGATGTTGGTAGCAGATATGGTGCAAAGCGATGTGAAACTGATGCAGAAAGAAAAATTTCTGAAAGACAATGGCTTCAGCACCTTGAACTACTTTGAATAAAAAAATTTAATACCTATTTCAATTATGGAAGAAACAAAGGACGAGCATTTATGGAAACTGGCTTTGAAACGTGCCAATTTCAAAAAGCATCTATTTACTTATATTATAGTGAATGGTTTTTTATGGGCTTTGTGGTTTATGATTGGCAAGAGTGAACCCACTGTAGAAGGAGGGGGATTGCACTTTCCATGGCCCATTTGGACTACCTTGGGTTGGGGTATAGGTGTATTCTTTAACTATCGAGATGCATATAGCGACACCACAAATGCAGCAGAAAAAGAATACCAAAAATTGTTGAACGACAAAAAACACAAAAAATAATTTATGGGTTTATGGGCAGATACCGCAGGATTGCTGTTCCCTAATGCCTGTGCAGGTTGCGGACAATTATTGTTAGCGACCGAAAGCGTAATTTGCTTGGCGTGCAAACACAATTTGCCCTATACTAATTTCCACAAAGACGCCGATAATCCAGTAGCCAAAACCTTTCGAGGCAGAGTGAAAGTAGAAGCAGCTACTTCATTTTTATATTTTCGAAAACTAGGTATCACCCAAAGGTTATTGCATGGCCTCAAATATAAAGGTGATAAGGAAGTAGGAATATGTTTGGGTAACTGGATGGGTTGTGCCCTACAAGAATCGGAAATATATAATAGTATAGATGTGATTGTGCCAGTACCTTTATATCAAAAAAGAGAAAACAAACGAGGGTATAACCAATGCCATATTTTGGCCCAAGGCATTTCGGAGGCCACAAATAAAACTGTAAGTACCACCAATCTGCTGAGGGTAAAAAACAACCGCAGCCAAACAAAGTTAGAACGCTGGACCCGTTGGACGAATGTACAGGAAATCTTTAAACTGGAAGAAGCATCCCAACTCGAAAGCAAACATATATTATTACTTGACGATGTGGTTACCACAGGTGCCACACTCGAAGCATGTGCTGCTTTGCTGGTGCCTTATTGTAAAGTAAGTATTGCTACCTTAGCCATTGCACGCGATTTTTAAAGAGTTTGAATAAACCTTTAAATACATTTTTTTGTCTACTATAAAAAATATTTCAGTTAAATTTGTTGCCCCTTGCTCATCAAACATCTCCATATTTATTTGTTTTCCATTGCCCTGCTATCTGTAGGGGTAGTGAATACCAAAGCCCAAGGCGGTTCAGGATTCAATAGAAACCATGCTTATGAAATAGGCTTGAGCATTGGGCCAACTTATTATCAAGGCGATTTAAGCTATGGACCTGTAACTTTACAAATGGCTAAACTTCATGCAGGGATTTATGGAAGATATTATTTGGGGAATTTCTTAGCAGCCCGCTTAGGTTTTAACTACGCTCGTATAGCTGGCGATGATAAAGTAGCCGGCTCAAAATACGATGAATATATGAATATGAATGATCCTTATAACACCAAGCAGTCCGACTATAGGGATAGGATGAAGAGAAACCTTAATTTTTATTCAAATATCAGAGAAGTGAATTTGATATTTGAATATCATATTTGGAATCCATACAATCATAGGAGGGGCAAATTAATCGTACCCTATGTGTTTGGTGGGATTGCCTATTTTCATTTCAACCCCAAAACGGTTGATCGATATGGTAACGTTGTAGAGCTAAGAAAATTTCAAACAGAAATAAGAAAAACTTATAGTTTAAATCAATGGGCAATTCCTTGTGGCATTGGAGTAAAGATAAATCCTGGAGCAGCATTGAATGTATCTTTCGAGATAGGGTATCGCAAAACCTTCACCGATTGGTTGGACGATGTTCACCATAATTTTGCTGGGCCACCTGCAGCTAACGATATATACCTTCAGCAACTAAGCGACAGATCGGGCGAAGTGGATCCACGATGGGGCAACCTGTGGATGCAAACTTCTAAAAATCCGAATGAATATGTACGTGGGAATCCTAAAGACAAAGATTCATATATACTTTGCTCTATTAATATCACTAAGACTTTTAGTGCACACGGCACTTGTACGAACTTTTAGTGAAGGTGGAAGTAGGAAGTTTGAAGTCCGAAGTTTTAATAGTTGTAATTTCAAACTTCTGTCTTCAAGCTTCCTACTTCATCTCAACTTAAAACAAGCCACCAATTAATCCATTTGCGTCAATATCTATAGCTTCTGCGGCAGGTACTTGGGGCAAGCCAGGCATACGCATCATATCTCCACAAATAGGAATTAAAAAACCAGCACCAGCGGCAAATTCAAATTCACGTACCGTAATTCTGAATCCTTTTGGACGGCCTAATAATTTGGGGTTGTCAGAAAATGAGTATTGTGTTTTGGCCATACAAACTGGAAGTTTGTCCATTCCCAATCTATATATTTTTTTCAAACCTGTTTGTGCTTTGGCAGCATAATCAACACCATCGGCACCGTATATATTTTTGGCAATAGCTTCAATTTTTTGTTCCACACTATCATCCGAGTTATATAATGGTTTGAAATTGCTTTGGTTCAGTGCAATGGTTTCTGTTACTTCATTGGCCAATTGTTCCATGCCTGCACCGCCTTTTTCCCAACCTTCACATATTGCAACTCTTGCACCTATAGATTTTACATGGTTATATACCATATCCAACTCGGCTTGGGTATCGCTAAAGAATTTATTAACTGCTACAACGGCAGGCAAACCAAATTTGCCAATGTTTGCAATATGTTGCTCAAGGTTGGCCATTCCATTTTGTAATGCTTCCAAATTCTCCGTTTTCAATGTATCCATTGTTGCACCTCCATGATATTTGAGAGCTCTAATGGTAGCAACAATAACAACTACTTTAGGTGCTATTTTTCCATAACCGCATTTAATATGAAGAAATTTTTCAGCTCCTAAGTCAGCACCGAATCCTGCTTCAGTTACTACATAATCGGAAAGAGACATACCCATTTTGGTAGCTACCAAGGTATTGGTACCCTGAGCAATATTGGCAAATGGCCCTCCATGTATAATTGCTGGGTTTCCTTCGAGTGTTTGAACCAAATTAGGCATGATCGCATCTTTAAGCAATGCAGCCATTGAACCTTGGGCATTCAACTGTTTGGCGTAAACTGGTTTTCCGGCATAGGTATCACCTATATATATATTGCCAATCTTTGTTTTCAAATCTTCCAAGTTCGATGACAAACAAAGGATAGCCATAATTTCTGAAGCTGCAGTAATGTTGAATCCAGTTTCACGGGGCATGCCTCCTTGTTTGCCACCAAGGGCTACTATAATATTACGAAGGGCACGGTCATTCATATCCATTACACGTTTCCAAACTACTGTTCTTGGGTCAATGCCCAAGTTATTACCCTCTTTGTTTTGTATATTGTTATCTATTAAAGCGGCCAAAAGATTATTGGCTTTTTCGATGGCAGAGAAGTCACCAGTAAAATGTAGGTTGATATCTTCCATAGGCACAACTTGGCTATAACCTCCGCCTGCGGCACCACCTTTAACGCCAAACACAGGGCCTAGGGAAGGTTCTCTGAGAACGGCAGTTGCTTGTTTTCCAATTCTGTTAAGCCCTTCTGTAAGACCAATAGTGGTAGTTGTTTTACCCTCTCCTGCGGGAGTTGGATTAATGGCTGTTACCAAAATCAGGTTTGATTTTTCAGCTTTGGCTGGATCAATTAAAGTTAAAGGTAACTTGGCTTTAAACTTACCATAATGTTCCAGTTGGTCGGCAGCTATTCCTAATTTAATAGCGATGTCGTTGATGTGTTGTAGTTTGGCGGCTTGAGCAATCTCAATGTCCGATGGCACCTTAGATACTTCTATTGTCGTGTTTTCCATTTTATCTGTTTTTTGGGCAAATGTAAGTAGCAAAAGCATTTGTGGGTTTATTAATTTTCTGTGAATGCGGCATGATGCAAATCAGTATTTTTAGCTACCAAATAGCATTGTTTGTTTATCGAATGGCGTGAAAGTGGCTCAAAAAAATATCTTACACAAAATCTTACAATGTGACTTTTCTGTCCATAGATTCAAATTGTTGCTTAAGGGTAAATCGCTTTTCGGTATCTAAACGCCTATAAACGCTAACCATATTAAATATTAGGAGGAATTTAGTAGTGAATCAAATACAAGTGAAAAGTGAATTATATACTTGTAAGATTTTTTAGTACAACGGTATTTAATCCAAGTAGCCCAATCCGAATTTTGTTACATAAGAAAGACGAACGAAAAACACTCAACTCACCTCAAATAATTACTACCATGAAAAATCTAGTCCTAACAATCGCCACCATATTTAGCTTGAATTCATTTGCTACTCAAGCCACTAATTCACTTCCTAAGACAGGTATCCCTACCTCTACTATTAATCTTACTCCCACAACTTCAGTTCCAGCTCCTGTTGTTGCTGCCGAAACCAATGCATCTGTTCAAACAACTATTAGTATGAGTCCTTCACATAATGGTGCAGGTACTGTTCAGGTGCTAAATACCAATCAACCGATAACTATTTCGATAGCTGACCTTAGTGGAAAGAATGTTTTTGAAAAGACCATTTCTGGAAACACTTTCGATTTAGCTGGCACAATGACCACGTCGGGAATCTATATTATATCAATCAAACAAAACGATTCAGTGATAAGCTCTAAAACCTGGATAGTAGCAAAATAATAAAACGCAACTTAAACTCCATAAATCAACTATACAAAATGGCCGTGGTATCATACCGTGGCTTTTTTGTTTATAGATTGCTTGTCCGAAAACTTTTTTCGTTACGCTCTTTAAAAAGAAAGTCATACCGAAACTCAATATATAATAGTCCAAAAGAAAGGGACTAATCCCCCCGCATCCCGATAATTATCGGGATTAAGCGAGGCTTTCGGGATGTAGTTCGGCATTACCATTCTAAAAACTAAATCCGCCACAGGCGGATAACTATTTTAGTTTAAGAATTGGTATAATATCTGACATAATAAATATTTAGTACAGTGTACAAATATTTATTATTTTTGTACACTGTACTAAAATAATACGCAAATGATCAAAAAATACAATTACCCGCACAGTATCACCAATAAGTTTGGTGAGACCCTTCATTTTTTGTCGAGAGAAATAGATGAAAAAGGGGAGTACCTAAAAGTAAGTAACAAGGTGAGTCCAGAAAACCATGAACAGCACATCATAAATTATACTGGCAGTATAATATTAAACTCTGTAAACTCACCTTCCTTACTCTCAACAGAAATAGTACCTCGGTGTGCTTTTATTATATCATAACTCAGGCTCAACCCTAAACCAGTTCCACTACCTGAAGGTTTGGTACTAAAGAAAGGTTCAAAAATTTTCTCTTTTGTTTTTTCAGGTATCCCCATTCCATTGTCCCTCACTTTTAGGATAATTTCTTTGCCCTGCAATAGGGTGCTTACGGACACATTAGGCTTATAAGAACTATCACCATTTTTTTGTTTTTCGGCAACAGCATACAGTGCATTGTTGAATAAATTTAATAATACCCTGCTAATGTCTTGTTGAACTGCATTAAGCTTGGGAATTGAAGGATCAAAGTTTTGAGAAATTTCGCATTGGAATTCGGGTAAGTTGGCTTTGCTCGACTGGAAAGCAAGTTTTATATATTCGTTGCATAAATCATTGATGGACATAGGTTGTTTTTCGCCCGAACCTTTTCGACTATGTTCTAGCATATTCTTTACAATACTACTGGCCCGTTGCCCATGCTCATTTATTTTTCTTAGATTGTTAATTAAATCTTCGATTATTTCTTTGCGTTCGGTATCATCTTTACTATCATTCAAATCATCAATTAATTCTTGAGAAATTTTAGAGAAATTGGTTACAAAATTTAAAGGGTTTTGTATTTCGTGAGCAATGCCAGCAGTCATTTGCCCCAGTGCCGCAAGCTTTTCGCTTTGCACCAGTTGTTCCTGTGTGGTCTTTAGCGTTTCTATTGAGCTACTCAGTTCCGCAGTACGATCCGCTACTACACTTTCGAGTTTTTCGTTAGCTATTACCAAGCGTTTATTATATATTTTGAAGATGAAATATATAAGTATAAACAATAAAAATACATATATAAGTATAGCCCACCAAGTTAAATACCATGGATTTAGAATTCTAAATGTATAGGTAGTTTCACCCGAAGTATTACCTTCAGAATCTTGTCCTTGAACATACAATGTATACAATCCGCCCGATAATCCTTTTAATTCTATATAACTCTGCTTTTGCCAATTACTCCAATTGTTCGAAAGACCATCTATTTTATATCTGTAATTATTACCTTCGGGGTTGATAAATGAATTTATTCCAAATTCTATTCGTATAGCATTGTTCTCGAAATCAATTTTGGGTAACATTGTTTGTTCTAAAGTTTGGTTCCCTTTTTCATCGAAATAAATTCCGTTGTGGGCTATAATATCAGTACCATATTTTACCAAACTGACGTTGGCTATAAGTTTTCTGCTAAGAACTTGTTCTGGCTTCATTCTATATAGCTTCTCTTCGAAAGCCATCCACAATTCATTGCCGCTTTCGCACACAGCCGTAGGTGTCCCACTAATACAATAAGCTGCGGAATGCTCTTCTAATTTATTGTTCACTATATGTTTAAGTCTGCTTTTGGTATATATCCAAATGATGGCAGTAAGTATATTGTTTTTATTTTCTGCACCACCATAAGTTTGCGATAGGAGGTCATCCTTTCTAAAACCAGCACCCTCAATTATATATATATTGTTCTTACTCTGAAACAAGGGTTTACCATCTTTAATTCTAATATATACCTTCCCTGATTTCAGGTCTGAATTATCCGAAATTTTCATCTCAGGGTATTTGAGTAAGCCGCTCAAATAGCTACCAATCCATGCGGTGCCATCAGCATTCTCGTATATGGAGGTAGCTAGTTGATTTAGGTTTTTTAGTTTCCCATCCGATTTTATCTTGCTTCCTTGTATGGTAAATTTCCAGCAGCCCGTTGCAGCAAATGCATATATAGTTCCAGTACGGTTTCCTTTTTGGATATTGGTAAATATTTCTTGTGACACAAGTGGGTTTGCCACAGCTTCAATTATTTGGTATAAACCCGCAGAGGTTGCAACCAATATAATGCCATTCTCCTCATACAAATCCCAACATTCACCATTAATTCCCTTAACAGGTTTCAGTAAATTAGGATGGTTCACATCTATTATATATACACCACTTGTAGTAGCTAAATACAAATTACTTCCTTCCAAATGCATATCGGTTCCATGTCCGTTGAAATCCAGATTTGGAAATGATTGAATTGGTAAATTCAATAGAACATGCGACAATCCTTTGGCATGGCCTACCCATAAATTCCCTTCGGCATCGAGGTATATACTATATATTTCGTTTGAGGGTAATGCCAAACTATATATTTCTGAACCATCGTTGCCAAATATTTTAACACCATCGTGCAGGGTTCCTATCACATACTGTTGATTTTTGAATTTACAAAAAGCAGTAGTACCTTTTTTTGCAAAAGAATTCAGTGACGAAGTTTGGCCAGCCGATAAATTATCTTTGAAATTAAAAATGCCATTATAATTGGAAAGGATAGTTAATCCTTTTGTAGTAAGCATACCACCAATTATATCATATTTTTCAAGTCCGATTGCTGTTTTATAAGGGCTAAAATTACCGTGCTGAATAATGCCAAGTCCCTTGCCAATTACATTCACATATAAGTATTTATCATCAGTAAATGCTCCTGCATATTCGCCAGCATTGGGAAGTACGAGCGTTTGATATTCATTGCCCGATTTTTTTACGGTAACCAAATGTTTACGCATATAAAAATATATATCATCGCCAGCAATAAATACATTTTCATCGCCGCCTGTTTTTTTATCGCTCAGGCTATTTTGATTGAGTAAACTACTATATGCAGCCGATCCATCTTGCTTGAACTCAAGGATACCGAAATCGCCCAAGCAAGCTATATATAAATCGCCACTCTTACTAAATGCTAAGTGTCTAGCCGCAGTTGGCGTTCTATATAAGGTCCAATTATTTCCATCAAAACGTATAATACCCTCATTATTGGCAAACCAGATCCGACCATAATTATCTTCTTTAGCATCCCATATTTTTTGTTCACCTTTATAATCTTTATTGGTATAATGATGCGTTATAAACTGTTGTGAAAATGAATTTATGCAAGCACAAAGTATGATATATAGAAGTATGGTTATTTTACGCATAATAATTATTTTAACAAATCATCGTATAATATGGAGAAATAGAAAATGGCACCAACAGTAGGCCCACCAATAGATTGCACGTAACGAACATTGGTAACATTGCTGCCACCTAACTTGAGCATGGTATTATATTTTTTGCTCAAATGATAGGTAAATGCAATATCGAGTGTATAATAGGATGGCACGTTCCCTTTCTTGGTATACTCTTCATAATAGTATCCTTGTACCCATCTGTAGATAGCAGAAAATCCAATTTTTTTCCAGAGTTTAGTTCCATTGATACCCACATTGAATTTATTTTTTGGGGTATTAAATCGCACAATAAAATCTTGGGCTAAATATTCATTGGTTTCCTGCAATATATTATAAGTGTAGTTTCCAAAAACTGTTATTCTTCTGGAATAATAATAATTTGTAGAAACCGTTGTTCCGTATGTATTAACAGGTATTTGAGAGTTTATTGACCTGCGGTAAAAAATAGTGCTATGCGGCCTTTGATCGGATAATAGTGCAGCACTAATTTGAGTTTTTGACGGATTAGCGGGGCCAATATATTGCTGTGAAGTAATGAGGTTTTGATAGCGATTATAATATAATACAATGTCAGTTTCAAATTTCTTAAAGGTAAACCCACGCCATCCTATTTCAAAAGCCTTCACCTCTTCGGGTTTAAGATCTTTAATGGAGGGTTTTACCAATACACGAGAATCGCCACTTGCTAAATATTGATTAACGGAATTTTGTGTGTATACATTGATAAAATCGGGGCCATTGGGTTGTTTGTGGATTAATCCCAAGTCGACCGCGGTTTGATAGAATGCTCCAAAATTTCGTAATCGCGGAATAAAAATATTATTAAACTGATCGTACAACGAAGGCATTTTATATCCTATTTGGGCCGACATGCGAACATTATATTGCTTACGTTTACCCAATAGGAACACACCTGATATTCGTGGACTCAACTTTAAATCGAATCTTTGCATTTTATCTACCCTGGCCGATGCCTGTACTTTTATTCTCTTATCATAAAAGTCTTTTCCTGCCTGCACAAACCCGCCAATTTCCTTAGAATATATTCTGGTGTTTTTATCAGTTAAGAATGAACCTTGTGTATTGGGAGCATACAATCGAAAATTAGTTCCAGCTAGTAAAGAGAATTTTTTGAAGACATCTTTAAAGTCATATATATATTCGCTATACAAAACTTTTGAATGGCTATAAAATTGGCTACCCGATGAATCATTATGCGTAGTAACATAGTTAAAGGCTGAATCGAATTCTTTGGTACCAGGGGTTAAACGGGCTTGTCCTGCCATCAATGCACTTAAACCAGCGTCTTGTGGGAAATTCAATTTATACAATGCACTTAATTTAGTGTTGTCACCGTCAGCAAATTTGCGGGCTGCAGCATCGTCGCCGGCAGGTATATTAGCCAATCCCAAATTCTTTGCGTTGTTAAGGTTATTATATTGACCTGTATAGGCCAATAGGTATTGTACATACCAGTTTTGGTCATTTTTTGTGCCTTGATTTATTTTGATTGCACTTGAATTAAAATCATAACTGGTTCCTGCGTTTTCTGCACTTAAATAAGTTCTGAAAACATGGTTGCGATTTTTAGCTTCTAGCTTGTGCATTTGTATGATGAAATTCTGCACCTGTGTTCGGTTTTCGGTTTGGAAATTTGCATTGCCCATACCCAATCTCGATGTCCACGATATTTCCGTATTTTTATTGGGTCTATAATATATTCCAGCATCCGTTTTAAAACTATATATATCGTAATTAAGCACCTCAGATTCTTTGTATCCGGTTCTTGCTATTTTTAAAGGTTTTTTTATTACATTAGTGGGGGGGCCGAGTATTTTGCTAGTAGAATCAAAGATTTTGTACTCTTCGTCACCACCTACATTTACGCCATCGTATCCTGGGTTTCCCGCTCCTGGTTTATAACCATAGTCGGTATTGTTTCTACTAGTACTATAATCAGATATATCATTATAATCGCTGGCATGCCAATCTTTGCCCTTCATATAATTTATTACTACTTTATACGCCAGTTTTTTGTTAATGGTATTTGCATATCTCAAACTCAAATCATAAAAGGGACTAAGCTGCTCGTCAATACCATCTACATGGTTCATCCCTGTTTTAAAATTCGCACTCATTCCTTTATATTGGAAGGGGTTTTTGGAAGAGGTATTGGTAAGCCCGTTTAGTGCATTGGGGCCATATAAAGCACCAGAAGCACCTGCTACCAATTCAGTCTTTTCTATATCCAAATCTATGGGACCATTTAATTGAACCAAGGTAGTACTGAAACCGGGTAAGGCCAATTCCATATTGTCATATCGTTGTATAAAACGGAGGTTATATGCCGAGTTAAACCCACGTGTATTAATTACTTTAAAATTAAAACTGGTAGTTATTGCATCGACCCCTGCTAAGTTGGTAATTCTATCATAGGAATTTAATCCCGGATTGTATTGAAGTTGTTTGGGGTCTATTGTTTCAACTGTGGCAGGGCTTTCAAATTTAAGTTCCCTTTTGCGGGATGCCGACACTATTATTTCCTTAATAACTTCATACTTTTGTGTAAGTTTAAAATTTATATAGGTTGAAGTTTCATCAACCCATGCTGTATCATTTTCAAACCCATTATACACACATACCAATGCGGCTTTTCTGTTGGTTAAATTTAATTTAATAAAGAATACGCCTTGGTCATTGGTATAAACTATATTTTGTGTACCTAACTCTTTAATAGAAGCCAATGCCAAAAATTCATTATCCATAAGTGACCTTACTGTTCCATATAGTATACGAGAATTTAATGCACCTTCTGCATTGCCAGTGGTGTCAGGTGTTTCAACACGGTGTCTTCGTGAGTTGGAACGATAATCTTGGCTGTGTGCAGTGTGAATAATAAAAACCACACCCACAAGCAATGATAACTTATTCCAAATATTTTTGGCCTGCATGAAAAAAATTATTCGATAATAATTTTATGGGTAATTGTATTTTTATCAGAGGTAACATTCAATATATAAATACCTGATTTAAATGTACTAGTTTGAATAGTTACATTATTGCATGTACTATATATTTGTGTATATATATTTTTGCCTTGTATATCAGTAATTGCGATATATACATTTCCCTCCAAATTGCCCAATTCCAAATTCAACATATCTTTTGCAGGATTGGGATAAATACCTATTTCATTTTGAGTTTGTGCAATGATACCTGTATTGCCTCCCACAAAGTCTGCATCGTCAATTGTAAGTTTGCTCCCAGCCTGATTTGCCGACAAAGAACTTGAAACAAACAACACAATTGCGGTATCGGGGGCATTATTACTCAGGTACATAATGTCCACATCCTTTTTGGTGTATGTAGTTGTAGAGCCGGTCATTGGTCCCACACCCAGTCCTACCGTATCGGTCTTTTTGGTGCTACTATTCCACCGGGTTAGTGTTACTAGAGCAATAGCTGAATCGGTTCCCTTGGGCACATATTTATACCAAAAAACCATTTTGTCGGGGCGTTTAGTATAGGGTGCACCCATAGTAGGGTTAAAGTTAGCAAACCTACCTAAAAAAATAGAACCTGTATAGTCGGGAATTGGCTGACCTGGAGGTTTGATATTTACCTTTATCGTATTCACTTCACATGCAAAGCTACCACCATGTGCATCCGTTGATTTGTATACCGACTGCGAATTGCCGAGGAACATTAGCAAGTTGGTGGATACCCAAGAATTGGCTTCACTTCCAGTCCAGTTCTCAAAACTGCCGTTAGGGACTTGGCCAAAAGCCACATTGCCCATCAATAGGGCAATAGCAATGATTTGTAATTTATATTTCATGATTTTATTTTTAGTTTCCACAGCAAATAAAACCAATTGGCTTCAAACCAGCAATATTATTTTGTGATTTGTAGGTTAACGATTTCTCATGACACTATCCCAATTGAGGGAAATAATACCAATTCTTAAACTAAAAACAAGAGATTAGGATTTCTAAATAGGTATTATATATTAATTGTGCTTTACCACAAACTTACTACTTTGTCCGTTAATATATATATAATAAATTCCATTGGCTAAATTTGAAATTGGAATTTGCAAAGTATTATTTAAACTATTGGTAGTAAATATTAATTCTCCCAAAGTATTATATATATTTATGGTGTTTTTTATTTGTTTGCTTTCAATGGTTATATACTCATTTGCTGGATTGGGATAAAGCATAAAACTAATTCGCTCGGGCATACTTGCTATTCCATTAAAGCTTCCTACATTAATGGTTTGTTGTTCCACATCGGTAAGTGTACCATCGGTGGCAGTAAGCTTTACAGTGTATATTCCTGCAGCAGTATAATAATGCAAAGGATTAGTTGTAGTAGCGGTTTGACCATCGCCAAAATCCCAAGTGTAGTTTGTTACATTTTTAATGGTAGTTAGGTTTCTAAAGTTGATACTATCAAAAGGATTGGGCTTATAGTTCGTTGCTTTAAAATTTGCAAAACCATGAATTCCTGTTCCACCTACTTCTATATATCGAGCCATAAATTCTTGATAGTATAAGTTGGCAATGGTATCATCGTGTATCACCAAAGTGTTTTCATCATTGTCAGTTTCGGCATTACCGCTCCAGTTGTGAGAACCTGTCAATACTATTGGATCCGATGTTTCACTATTACAATCAACTATCAAATATTTGCTGTGCAATTGCGATGATTTATTATTGGCTTTCATGCGGGTACTATATACATTGGCGGCGGCCAAAATATTGAACACATTCACTGCGGCAGGGCTTCCTGCAGTATCGTCAACTATGCCAGCACCATATACATTGGCATAAGCACGGTTACGCAAGGCAGTAGCAATGTCGCTGCGGGTGAAGGATAGTACACAATGGTATTCATCTTTGTTTGCGGTATTTGCAGTATTTATTATATGAGCAGTTGTATGGTCGCTCGGACTAAAATATTGTTCTACCCAACGGCCTCCTATATTAAATTCGTGGGGTGTATTGTCAGCTTTTGCAGCACCAAATTTAGCTTTTGCGGCATCGGGTTTTAAGCCATTACTTCCAAACATTTCTTCAAATTCTATAGTATATGCTTTGGCCAAAGTTTGGTCTTGTATAAACAATACATTATTACGATCGGCTAGTATTTGTGCTTTGGTTAAATTGCACGATCCACCCCATAACCAAGCATTGTTTGGGTCAGCGTCATTGGCATCAATAATCATAAATTTATCGTGCATGATGTTGGAACTTTGCACCGGTCTTTGTATCACTCCTATATTTGCATCCAAACTAGCAAGCCCCACGCTAGCTGTAGATCCATCACCTACTACACGCACTTTTACACCGCGAGCATAAGCATTATTCAATGCGGCCACAAAATCGCTCAAGCCCGATGGATTTATATTATATATAGCCAAATCTAAAGTATGCTGGGCCATATTTATATAATTGATTAAAGTATCGGCAAAAGTTTTATTTAAATATATGGCATTTTTAAAAGTTGCCACACTGTTATCAACTGGCTGCGTAAAATATATTCTTATTTCTCCTGTTGATTTGCTAGCTGTAGCCAACCTCATTGTACGCGAAACCGATACACCATTTGCATTGGTAGATGTTGCAGTTAAATAATATATAGTAGCTGGCGTTAAATTTTTCAAAGTATATATATGATTTTTTGTTAAGGTAGAATCACCTACCGAAATACTTAGTGCTGTATTTGTATCATAATCCAAACGCGTACTTCCATCATTTTGTGTTTGAAAACTTAGTGTTATACTATCTTGTCCAATATTGATGGCGTAAGGGTCTGAAAGAAAATTGGGCAAAGGGGGTAATACGAAATCTTCATACAAACGTACCAAAAACTGGAAGCCTGTGGTAAGTGTTGTATCATAATACTTGGGGTCGGTGGTGGTGCCTCCACCAGGAAGTGTACCATTATTAAATATACTGATAATGCCCACCAAAGAAAAAGTTCCTGAGGGTACATTTTTATTAATAATATCGCCATAACCTGCAGTGGGATTGGTAACACGCATAGGTGTTCCACTTGATGAATTCAAACAATAATTTGTATTGCCCGCAAAACTTGAGGGTGTATTACCGCAGTTACTTCCCGATATAGTTTTAATAGAAGTAACATTATTTAATTGCACCAAACTTCCTTCATATTTAAAAGCAAAGGCTGCATTAAAAGGATAATTGAATTGTATGGGAGCAGGCATGGGCAAACCTTTTTGTATAACCTTAATTGTAACATTATTCGATATCTGCAACAGATTATTAAAGTGTCCTAAGTCACCCGCTACTTCCACACTGTCGCCTCGTTCAAGTGTGCCAATAGTGGTAGAATATATACCGATACCAGCAGTGCCATCCTGCACAAAACGGGAAGTGCCCAGTTCGCCGCCATTGGTGATTATGCCTCTTACGGTTACATTCGTTCCTAAAGCCTTAGTGCGGGCTTCTGCAATTGTTATATACTGGGCTTGTGCATATACGGTACTTAGCGTTAGCAATATCAATAATTTACTTTTTAATTGAAACATTTTTTTTATATTAGATTGCAAATTTAGTGATTTTAGGTAATACAATTGTTAATTGTTCCCGCCGCGGCGGGGTTAATGAATAATGCCATGCCATGCGGCGGCAGATAGATTTGTCAAATCTGTGCTTCCTAATTCGTTTCGCCCCGGCGAACGACATTCGTACTTATATTTGCGAGATGGAAACAGAACTCATCTTCGCTACCCACAATCTTCACAAATTGCAGGAAGTACAATCCATGTTGCCTGATAAAATTAATTTAGTATCGCTCGATGAATATGGAATTATGCAAGAGATTCCCGAAACGGGTGATACACTCGAAGAGAATGCTTTAATCAAATGTAAATTTGTATATAATAAAACCGGGCAAGCATGTTTCGCTGATGATACAGGACTAGAAGTAGAAGCCCTAAACGGACGACCCGGAGTATATAGTGCTCGATATGCCAGTTTGCAAAAAAATGATGATGCTAATATCCAAAAACTATTGGTTGAATTGGAAGGAAAAGAAAATCGCAAAGCCCGTTTTCGTACCGTGATACAATTAGCTTGGGATGACGAATATTATATATTTGAAGGGATTGTAAATGGACACATAACGAATGAACCTATTGGTTTTAGTGGATTTGGCTACGACCCTGTATTTATCCCTGAAGGTCAGGAACGCACTTTTGCCGAAATGGAACTGAGCGAAAAAAACACGATGAGCCACAGGGCGAGGGCATTTGAGAAATTGGTGGAGTGGTTGGGGGGGAGGTAGTATCAGGTAGTTTGTATAAAGTAGTTAACAAGTACTCCTAATTGTTAATCGGTTTGAAGCAACAGATTTTTTATATTATATTTGCATCATTAATAAACTATACAACGATGAAACCAGTAGAGATAAATACAACGCTAATTGACGGATATTTGCAAATGCTAGATAATCTTAGCACAATAACAAACTTGACTTGATTTCAAAACTCACGCTTTCAGTAAAGGCCGATAATGCCGATAAGAAAAAATCTTTCTATAGTTCTTTTGGTGCCTAGGATTCAAAACAATCTGCAGACGAAATTATTAGTGATATAAAAAATAGCAGGAACTTTAATAGGAAGGTTGAAGGGTTTTGTTATTGATAAAGTAAATTTATAGCAACAAAAGTTCATCTTAATGGATTCAAATACTTTAACATAATGTGTTACATTTGTAGCAGCCATATTAGCCATAGCATATCCTATATTATTTCAAGTTGTTTCAAGCTTAGATGAAAAGTACTCTTCCCTTTATGTGGTTCAACTTTTAAAAAAAGAAAAGCACGCAAAATATTTTACTGCTGCATTATACATTTCATTAGTTTCTATTCTCTTATCGATTGGTCAATTTCAACCACGAATTAAAATTGAAGGTGTCAATTGTGTTAATTGGATAATAAGTAATTCCGCTATCGTTCTCGTCTTAGCTTCTACAGTTGTATTAATTATTTTCTTTATTCTATACATAAAACTAATCTTAAAGTATTATACCCCTTCAGAATTTTTAGATTATTTAATTGATAAACATAATAACAGAAAAGATATATAGAAAAATTTGGGAAAATTTAAAACTAGTTCTCAAATTTGAAAGAGTTGACTTTATTTTATATTATTGGAAAGAAGCATACGATTATTTTAGGATTGATTTAAATATTAATGAAAGAGATTGGTCGAACATCACAAAAGAAGACGAAAAAATGGATGAAGAGAGAAGTAGATTCATGGAGTTTCATTATGCTTTAGGTCCTTTTAATTTACAAGAATTGTTATAGCTGTGTCAAGAGCTTATTTGGGAGTATAAAGTAGATTGTTGAAGTTTATTTTAACGGAAGTTAAAACATACTTTATAGCAACAGCAGAAGTTTGCCTAATAAAAGCCCCAAAATGTAGCCACTAAAAGTTGATAACTTTGTTAATAAATAAAGCACTTTCAGGTTATTTATGT
>Ga0163151_10003441_pt1 | contig 22790 bp, 32 predicted proteins | sample OliLakLV19MP5IB2_FD_145596 | JGI IMG/M metagenome (GOLD analysis project Ga0163151, IMG submission 145596) | Freshwater microbial mat bacterial communities from Lake Vanda, McMurdo Dry Valleys, Antarctica - Oligotrophic Lake LV.19.MP5.IB-2 | ecosystem: Environmental > Aquatic > Freshwater >... | reverse complement strand
AGAACCCGACTGTAGACGGAAAAAAGCTATGTTTTAGCATAGCTTCTCCGTTCAATTTGGTACTAGAACTAGCTGATAGTCCTAACTGGCTCCGCGACCAGGACTCGAACCTGGAACCAACTCCTTAACAGGGAGCTGCTCTACCATTGAGCTATCGCGGAATATACGGCGTCCCGCAAGGGGACGTAAGCGCATTCTAGCGAAAAAACGAGAATCAGCAACGGTGCACCCGGAATACACCTGTTCGTTAATCGTACTCCCCGACATACAATGGATGTATGGAAACGAGACTATTTGTCGCCACAAAAGCGCTCATCGTGCGTGACGGCAGGATACTTATTCTCCGTGAGTCCTCTACCTATACAGATGGGACCAATGTCGCCAAGTTCGACCTCCCGGGAGGGCGGCTCACGCCAGGAGAAGCCTACAACGAGGCACTCATGCGCGAAGTACGAGAAGAAACGGGACTTTCTATCTCGATTGGAAAACCAATTGCAGTAGGAGAGTGGCGGCCCCAGGTGCGCGGAGAATCATGGCAGATTGTTGGCATATTCTTCGAGTGTAGCGACATGGGTGGGGAGGTGGTACTTGGATCAGATCATGATGCCTATGAATGGATAGATCCGACCGAGCACGCTGCATTTCCACTTATCGACAATCTCCATCCGGTATTCGAGCGCTACATTAGTTCATTTCATCCACACGCCTAAGCGGGGTATACTTTTTTAACTATGCAGATACGCTCAAAGGAACGAAGTACGAACCAACTCCAGAGATGGAAGCGCAGGTGCAAGAGAAAGTGAGCGGGCTCGCACGTTTCATTGATGAGACCAAGGCGGAAGCCTACGCGTCTGTTGAGCTTGAACGAGCGGTCGGCGGAATGAAGAATGGCGACATCTGGCGCGCAGAGCTCCATATCACGCATGAGTCCGGTGAATTCCGTGCAGAATCAACGAAAGCGAAGATTGATCATGCGTTCACGACCGTCGTTCGTGACGTAGCGCGCGAGCTTGGTCGTGCACACAAAAAGGCACAGGCAACAGCGCGCAAGCGAAACGGCGCAATCAAGTCCCTCTTGCGAGGATTCGGCGGCAAGTAAAAGCTCGGTTGACTCTTTTGCGCGCGAGTGCCATTCTCGCAGCGGACACTCAGGTCCTTGTAGGTGGGGTTGTGTATGGATATGAAGACGCACAAGCGGTACCGCATCGTCGGCCGCGAAGAGAAAGACGTTCTGGAGAAGGTTCGGACCTTCCTTCATGCAAAAGGGAAGCGGCGTACGAGCATTTTCCAACAAAGCGGTGGCGACTCCGGCGACATGTACGTTGAGACCGCGGAGTACGAGTCATTCCGGCTCGGTCGCGACACTGCCAGTCTCTATTCCGTGATCGATGACAACACGAGTGGCTACGCCATTCTGATGACGTGCATCGTCGTCGACTACTACCGCTCGAAGGAGGTCGAAGAATTTCTCGAGCTCCTCGAATCGCTCGACTTCACGACGAGCTATCGGTCCTTCCAGAAGCGACCGATGAACAACTTCTATTTCCAATCGTACCTTCATCCGGACACATCCGTGCCGGTTCTGTTCAAGCGAGAGGAGGCCGCAAACACGTGAACGAAAACGCCGTAGGACCACTCGTCCTGCGGCGTTCGCTACGTGACTGGTATACTCTTCACCTATGTACGTACGTGTAGAGGTGAAGCCCGGTGCAAAACGTGAGAGCGTGATGCATGTTGACGAGAAGACGCTTGCTATTGCGGTTAAAGAACCTGCTGAGCGCAATCTTGCGAATATGCGGGTACGGGAGCTGGTTGCCGAGGAGTTCTCAGTGGCGATTGGAAAGGTGAGGATGATTTCTGGACACCGCTCTCCTCGAAAGATTTTTGATATTGGCTAGCGCACGAAGTCAGCGTAGGACATCTCGTTCTTTCCTTCAGGAACGATGCGGTCAGGCACAAAGACATTGTTTTCAAATGTAGCCGTCTTTATTTTCACACGTGTGCGTACGCCACTCTTTTCGATAAAGAAAAACGTGCCAGGACTCTCAGCAAAAGCGCGGTACGTATTCCAGTTCTGAACGGCATCTCCTGCAAGATCAAGTTCACCAGCGGCTTTTTCAATTTTCCGGGCAAACGTCGCCTGCTCATGGTTCTGGGGTGTTGCTGATACTTGGTCTGCTTCAAATGCGGGAAGAAGTTCAGTCAAAAGCTCGGCACCAAGCTTTATCAGGCGGGGACGGAGCTCACGGGTCGTTTCCATAGGTTCAATGGCAATCTCGCGCATCATAAGGATGTCTCCTGCATCCATTTCCTTCGCCATCTTTTGTATCGCTACTCCCGTTACGGTGTCGCCTGCACGAAGCGCAGCTTCGACGGGGGATGCGCCGCGATAGGCGGGCAAAAGTGAGTAGTGCACGTTAATTGCGCCCTTTGGAAACGCATCAAGGAGTGCTTGCGGAAGAAACTTTCCGTATGCGACTACGACGGCATACGTGGCACCAACAGCACGAATTTCTTCAACGACCTCGGGCGTAAGCTTTTCTGGGGTGATGACTGGCAGATTGTTTTCTAGTGCCCATGTCTTCGTCTCAGAAGGAGTAAGGGTGAGACCACGTCCGCGCGGTGCGTCAGGAGACGTGACGACGAGTGAAGGGATATAACCGTGCGCCACTAAATGCGCGAGCGTATCGCGCGCCACATAGGGAGTACCGAAGAATACAAAGTTATGCGGTCGGTTCATCGGGTTGCTGCCACACGTCTACTGCGTGGTCGATAAAGAGATGGCCGTCGAGGTGTGCAATCTCATGCTGGAAAATCTGTGCCAGAAGGCCTCCGGCGCCGCGCGTAAACTTCTTGCCGGTCTCGTCATAGGCTTCCACGGTAACGCGGTCGTGGCGCTCGACATAGCCGTACATACCACGTACGGAAAGACACCCTTCGTCCATCATGACGCGACGGCGAGAACTTTTAATGATCCGTGGATTGATGAAAACACCGAGCTCGCGTGGTGCTGACTCATCACTCTTTTTGCCGGTGCGATCATAGCGCACCACGAAGATGCGCTTGCTGATGCCGATCTGGGGAGCTGCAAGGGCAACGCCAATTGAAAACGTACCCACTTCGCCATGAAGCGCGTGATCCATGTTTGCGAGTATGTCCGCAAGCTCTTGCGAGCCAAACTCTTCTTTGGTGATCGGCTGCGCTATGGCGCGGAGTACCGGGTCACCGTCCTGCACAATTGGGTCCATAACGGGACTATAAAACAAAAACGCCTTCCCGGAAAGGGTTGGCGCTTAAAAAGAGCAAAAAAAGAGCAAGAAGGGAAGAGCGAACGCGGGAGGGTCCCACAGGACGGGAGAAACCTTCACCGCGCTCGCACTGTTGAAGTCATGACCGATTCATTGTTTCTTCGTGGGGGTCGGAGCCCTACGAAGTAACGAACGAAGAAGTTTCCCTTCTAACTGAACGCGCCGGATAGGAGGCGTTCATCCCACAGCAAGCCACTGCCTCATCACGGTCAGGGCATGTGCAAATTACTGAAAAACACTCGTTTCGTCAAGGAACCTAAAAAGGCGTTTTTCGATACGGTGACTCTTTGATGTGCTTCTTCGGATCTACTTCCCACCAGAATTTCTTGCTGAAGACCTTCGCTTTGCTGCAGACGCTCTTGAGGTAGTAGAGATCGCGTGTCGGGATACCTTCAAGAATCTTTCCCATGCGCGCCATGGTAATGAGATTGTGTCCATCGGTCGCGCGCGCAGCGTTTAAGTGTGCACGGAAATAGCGCATGAGTTCACCGCGTTCGGTCTTGCGCTCCGTACCGCTCGTCTTCTTCGTGATCAGCTCGCCGATGTGCTTCATGGCGTGATATCGATAACGAATATCGACGTACCGTCAGAGACGACGACGGATGTTTCATCCCAGAGACCAGCCTTCACGAACGCGCTTTTGTAGAGTGGTGCGGTGAACTGTGGTTCGCGGGGATCGAGCTCTAACAGATAGAGGAGACCGCCAGACGCGACAATGAGCGCATCCTCACGTGTCGGATGTTTAAGCACCGAACGAGGTGCATCAGGCGTCTCGTACACCACCGTTGCGTTACAGGTGTCCCCATCACATAAAAATGCTGGTGGGACGCATTGCGTGCCGTGTGTTGATGATGCGTTTGCGACAATGAGATTTCCACTTACATACACTTCAGCGCATCCATTGGCGACAATAATTGGTCGCGAGCGGGAAGGAAGCAGGGTTTGCCATACCTGTGTATTGGCGTGTGCATAGTCGGCGCCCGCTATGCGCTCACTCTTAACGGACACTGGTACGAGAATGGGATGAAGTGACGTTGATGATGCGCTTGGTACGGTAAACAATTCGGACCAGGGTTGGTTGCCAGGCGTCTCAATAATGATGGTATGGAGTCCTGGCATGAGCGAGGCGGTAATGGTCCCATCTTCTAGGGGAAGCGCACGAACGATATCGATATAGGCCGTAGAGCCTTCAGGAAGATTGGTGACCGAGAGGGTGCCAAGACGGACGAATGAAGGCCCCGGACCGATACGGAAGCCGGAGAGTGTAAGAGCGATGATGAAACCAAGAAGGAGGCACGCGATAAGGAGCGTCCAGTACTTTTTAAGGAAGGGAAGTACGGTATCCATTACCGTTACTCTAGCAAGAAAGGAATGGCGGCGCACCGCTGGGGATTACCCGCTCGACTGTACGTCAGCACCAATTGATCTGAGGCGCGCACCCAGGTCTTCATATCCACGATTGATGCTGTAGACATTGCGAAGCGTAGAGGGCCCCACGGCTGCGAGCATACCGATAAGGAGGATGGTTGCGGGACGAAGTGCCGGAGGGCAGACAATTTCCGCACCACGCAAATTTCGTGCGCCGGTTATCTGAATGCGGTGCGGATCATAGAGCTGGGTCTCAGCACCGAGCCGATCGAGTTCGGTGTAGTAGATGGCGCGCTTCTCGTACACCCAGTCATGAATGAGTGTCTTTCCTTCAGCTTGAGTTGCGATGACTGCGAAGAACGGAAGGTTATCGATGTTAAGGCCAGGGTACGGACGTGCGTGAATCTTTTCCGGGAACGCGGTCAGATGCGAAGGCATAAACGCAATGTCAGCGAGCTTAGTGATGCCGTTTTCTGACACGCCTGCGGGCGTTACGGTAAATTTCAGTCCCATCTTCTCCAGAATCGCGAGCTCGACCTCAAGGAATTCTATCGGTGCTTTGCGGACGGTGAGTGCTGACTTAGTTACTGCTGCAGATGCGATGAAGAACATGGCGTCGGTCGGGTCTTCAGCGACGGTGTAGCTAACGCTCGCGTCGATGTCCTTCTTTCCGTGTACGGTAAGGGTGGTGGTTCCGATGCCTTCGATACGGACACCAAGCGCTACGAGAAACCCACAAATCTCCTGCACCTGATAGTTCGAAGACGCATATTTGATGACGGTGGTGCCATCGATACCTGCTGCGGCGAACAATGTATTGATAGTTGCGGTGTCGCTTGATTCATACAGAACGATTTCAGTTCCAGACAGCGCACCATGTGTTATGCGAAAGCGGTCAGTGAGTGCTTCGATGGTGACGCCGAACTTCTCAAGCGCCCATAGGTGCGGACGTACTGAGCGAAGACCTAAGGTGCAGCCTCCTGACTGCGGGATATCGAAGGTAGTGAAATGGTGGAGCAGCGGACCAATAAACATAAGTATGGAGCGTGTACGGGTCGCTGCTTTCTCGTCTATGGTCGCAAGATTGATTGTTGCAGGCGGCGTAATAATCAGGTCACGATCCTGCCAGGTAACGGTAACGCCAATTGATTGCAGTACTTCGATAAGGCGATGAACCTCTTCAATCTTTGGCACCTTCCGAAGGGTCGTGGTTCCTTTGGTGAGGAGGGAAGCGGCAAGAAGTGCGACGGCACCGTTCTTGGAGCGATTGGTGACGATTTCACCGGAGAGCGGCTTTCCACCATTCACCTTAAAATTGAGCTCCTCGTTTGGCATCCGCACATTCTACCAGAGCATCCCCAGGTAGCCTCGAAAGTGGTCACTGTAGTATGATTGGCAAACGATGTCTTTCTTTTCTCCACGTCTCGGAATTGATCTTGGCACGACGAACGTGCTCGTCTTCGTTCCCAAGAAAGGCGTGGTCCTCAATGAGCCGTCCGTGGTTGCGGTTTCTTCTGAAAACAACAAGGTGCTCGCAATCGGCGAGGAGGCGAAGGCGATGCTCGGCCGTACCCCTGACACTATCCGCGCATATCGCCCCATGAAGGACGGCGTTATCGCTGACTATCGCGTCACCGAAGCAATGCTCCGGTACTTCATGAAGAAGGCGCTTGGTAAATGGAATATCTGGAAGCCTACCGTTCTTGTGTCTGTTCCTGCGGGAGTAACCTCGACTGAAAAGCGTGCCGTCATTGAAGCTGCTATCAAAGCGGGTGCAGCAGATGCCTTTGTCGTCAAAGAGCCGATTCTTGCAGCCATTGGTGCCGGCATTCCTATCCAAGAACCGATGGGACGCATGGTTGCGGATATGGGCGGCGGCACCATCGACGTTGCCGTAATTTCGCTTGGCGGCATTGTTGCGTCGACCTCCGTTAAGGTCGCCGGGAACGCACTTGATCGCGCCATCATCGACTTTGCCAAAAAGACGCATAATCTCGCAATTGGCGACAAGACGTCAGAACAAATCAAGATTCAAATTGGCTCGGCAGTGCCGGTAACTGAAGAGCTTGTTATGCAGGTAAAGGGTCGAGACTTGGTGTCTGGACTTCCACGCACCGTCGAGTTTAAGACGAACGAGATTGTGCAGGCAATGAACCGTGAGCTCCGCGAGATGATGAATGCCGTCCGCAAAGTGCTTCAGGAGACGCCGCCAGAACTCGCGTCAGACATCATCGACAACGGCATCATTCTTACGGGCGGAACCTCGCAGCTCCGCAATATGCCCGAGCTCGTGCTTCGTCGCACTGGCGTGCATGCAAAGCTCGCGCAGGACGCCTACTTCTGTGTCGCGCGTGGTACTGGCGTTGCTCTTAAGCATTTGGATACGTACAAGAAGAGTATTCTTTCGAGGAAATAATGAGCCATCACGCGTATCTCGTTACGGGAGATATCGAACAGGGAATAGAAGCGGCACTTCGGTTCTCTAAGGAGACGCTCGGACTTGAGGTTGTTGGGAATCCGGACGTGACCGTGCTTCGGTACGGATTATTTTCCGTTGAAGAAGCGCGCGTATTTCAAAACGCGGTCATGCGCACCCCGGTACGTGGAGATAAGAAGGTAATAATCGTTGGTGCGACACGGTTTTTCTTCCAGGCACAAAACGCACTCCTTAAAACCTTTGAAGAACCTCCCATAGGTACCTGCCTCATTCTGGTGCTTCCATCTGAAGGTGTCGTGCTTCCGACCATGCGCTCACGCCTCGTCATGCTTCCTGACAAGGAGAAACAAGAGGTGGCTTCAATAACGAGTGACTATCTTTCAGCAGGGAAGGAGGAGCGGGAGAAGTTAGTGAGCAAGCTCCTCGACCGCACTAAGTCTGATAACGAGGAACAGAAAGCGAAAGCACGCGCAGACGCCGTGGCGCTCGTTGAAGGGTTAACTCGTACTGCGTATGCGCAGGCCCGAAAAGAGCCGTCTCCTGAATTGACGGCGTTTCTTCTTGACCTCGATCGCTTCATGCCGATGATGCATGACACCTCGACGCCGTTGAAGTTAATTTTCGAACACCTCCTCCTGGTCACGCCGCGCAGCCTCTAAGGGCTGTGATACACTCGCCACATGGCATACGATTTCTCAAAACTTGATGCAGGCATTAAAGAAACGAAGGAGTGGCTTGAGCGCGAGTTCTCCGGCATTCGTACCGGTCGTTCCTCCCCAGCAATCCTCGATAATGTGAAGCCGGAAGTGTACGGCACGCGTACCCCGATGCAGCAGGTCGGCTCTGTTTCTATAGAGGATGCACGCACCCTCCGCATCATTCCGTGGGACAAGTCCGTGATGAAAGCGATTGAGAAAGCAATTACCGAAGCAGATCTCGGGATCTCCGTCATGACCGACGATCAAGGCTTGCGCGTCATTTTCCCTGAACTAACTGCAGAGCGCCGCACCATTCTTGCGAAACTTTCCGGTGAGAAGCATGAGCAGGCACGCGTGACGCTGCGCGGACATCGCACCGACGCCATGAAAGATCTCGAGTCTTCGGAAAAAGAAGGCGGCATGGGCGAAGACGAGTTGAAGCGTTTCAAGGAAGAGGTGCAGAAGAAGATTGATGCCGCAGGTGGGGAGCTTGATGCGGTGCTGAAGCGCAAGCACGAGGAAATCTCAAAATAAATGACCGTACTACTTTTCGTTGCCGTTCTCGTTGTTCTCATCTTGGTACATGAGTTCGGACATTTCCTGACCGCAAAGTGGTTTGGAATGCGCGTTGATGAATTTGGTATTGGGTATCCGCCGCGCGCGTGGGGCATAAAGCGCGGGGAAACGGAATACACCCTGAACTGGCTCCCGTTTGGCGGGTTTGTGAAAATACACGGTGAGGATGGTACCGATGGCGTCCCTGAGCCGCGTTCATTCTCCGCAAAACCAAAGTGGCAGCAGGCAACCGTGCTGGTTGCTGGTATCGCGATGAACCTCGTACTCGCGTACGTCCTTCTTACGGTCACCCTCGCTCTTGGAATGCCGCGTGCGCTTACTCCCGAAACCGCAGCAACAGCAACGGATTCGGCGATAATCGTTTCCGGAATCTTGCCAGGCTCTCCTGCAGAAACTGCGGGCCTTATGCGCGGCGACATTATTCGCTCGATGACGGGCGAAGAGTCCTCATTCACCGGTGCAGACCCAGAAGCCTTTAGTGACTTTGTCGCACAGGCTGAAGGTACCGTTCTTTCGATTGACATCGATCGGGGTGGGGAACTCCAGACACTGACGGCAACCCCCGAAGACGGCATCATCCAATCAGATCGTGAGCGCGGTGCGCTTGGTGTTTCAATCGCTGCGTTCGGTACCATATCGGTACCACTCCTTGAAGCTCCGATAGAAGGCGCAAAACTTACCTGGGAAGCAACCAAAGAAACCGCTATCGGACTTGTCTCATTCTTCGGTGGACTCCTCACACTCACCGCGGATCTCTCCCAAGTCTCTGGTCCAGTTGGTATTGCGGGAGCCGTTGGTTCAGCAAGCGAGTCGGGCATCGTTGCGCTCATGACCCTGACCGCAATCATCTCGATAAACCTCGCGCTCATCAACTTGCTCCCGATTCCAGCGCTTGATGGTGGTCGTCTTCTCTTTGTCGCTATCGAAGCCGTAACGCGCAAGCGCATTCCGGCTGCATTTGCTGGCGCCATGAACTTCGGCGGGTTCGCGCTCCTCATTCTCCTTATGGTGGTGGTGACCGCAAGCGACCTGATGAAACTCTTCGCCTAGTTTTGCCCTTGACGGGTCTGCGCCGTATACTGTCTTCACTATGAGGCAAAGCCAGCTATTTACGCGCACACGCCGTGAAGCACCGTCTGATGAGACGGCCAAGAACGCGCAGCTCCTTATCCGTGCCGGATTCGTGCACAAGGAGATGGCTGGCGTCTATTCCTACTTGCCCCTTGGATTCCGTACGTTACAGAACATCGTGCAAATTATTCGTGAGGAGATGAACGCGGTCGGTGCGCAGGAAATGGTGATGACGGCGCTTCAGGATAAAGAGTTGTGGAGCCGTACTGACCGTTGGGACGATGCGAAGGTCGATAACTGGTTTAAAACGGAATTCAAATCAGGTGGCGAAACCGGTCTTGCGATAACACACGAAGAACCGCTCACGCGCATCATGAGCGAACACATTTCTTCATACCGAGATTTGCCGCGCTATGCGTACCAGTTCCAGAATAAGTTTAGGAACGAGCTTCGTGCGAAGTCAGGCGTTATGCGCGGAAAGGAGTTTCTTATGAAAGACATGTACTCCTTCTCGAAGAATGATGAGGAGCATGCTGCGTTTTATGCACAAGCACGCGAAGCATACCTCAAGGTGTTTGCGCGTCTTGGTCTTGGCGACCGCACGTACGTCACGTTCGCCTCAGGTGGCATCTTTAGTCCGTTCTCTGAAGAGTTCCAGACACTTACCGAAGCAGGGGAAGATGTGATTTATGTTCACGAAGGGAAGAAGCTCGCTGTGAACAAAGAGGTGTATACCGATGAGGCACTTGCCACCTTGGGTCTTTCTAAGGAGGAACTTGTTGAAAAGAAGGCCGTTGAGGTCGGTAATATATTTAATCTCGGTACGCGTTTCTCCGAGCCGCTCAACCTCTCGTACACGGATGAAACCGGTACTAAAAAACCAGTCGTGATGGGCTCCTATGGTATTGGTCCGACGCGTCTTCTTGGCACTATTGTTGAGGTGCTTTCTGATGAGAAGGGCATGGTCTGGCCTGAAGCAGTCGCGCCATTCCGTTTCCATATTCTGAATCTGCTGCCGAACGATGCTGCTTCCGTTGCGTTCGCTGACGCACTCTACGCAGAACTTGGTAGTGACGCTGCGCTCTACGATGACCGGGATGCGCGCGCCGGAGAGAAGTTCGCAGACAGTGACTTGATTGGTATTCCGTGGCGTATCAATGTTGGCAAGGAAACAGCGGTATCGGGCATGGTTGAGCTCGTGAATCGTGCAACAGGAGAGATGAAGAAAGTTACTCGCGACGAAGTGCTCGCACTCTAGTGTATGAGTAAAGACAAGAAACTTACGCTCGCGAAGAATTCCTTCTTCTCATCGGACATTGGTATCGATCTTGGGACAGGAAACACGCTTGTCTATATACGTGGACGCGGCATTGTCATCTCAGAGCCGTCAGTTGTTACGGTGAACGACAAGACGGGACAGGTTGTCGCAATCGGAAAAGAAGCCAAAATAATGATCGGGAAGACGCCGCCGCACATACGCGCAGTGCGACCGCTCGCACGTGGTGTCATTTCTGACTATGAAGTCACCCAGGAACTTCTGGCATACATGATTCGGCGCGCGCAAGGCGACCGCACACGACTCTTTGGTCCAAGAGTGGTCGTTGGTGTTCCAACCGGAGTGACGAACGTCGAAAGCCGTGCGGTGCGTGATGCGGCGCTTAGTTCGGGCGCACGCGAGGTATACATTGTCGAAGAACCGGTCGCAGGCGCGATAGGCGCGAAGCTTCCTATCAATGAAGCGATTGGCACGATGGTGCTTGATATTGGTGCGGGTACTACTGACATTGCCGTCATCTCTCTTGGAGGTACGGTCGCATCGAAGTCGTCCCATGTTGCCGGCGACCGATTCAATCAGGACATCATTGATTACGTTCGCAGTGAATTCCAGCTAGCGATAGGCGAGAAGACAGCAGAAGAGGTGAAGATTGCCATCGGTACGGTGCTCGACCTTAAAGAAGGGCTTGCAAAGACAGTGCGCGGACGTGATCTTGCTACGGGTCTTCCGCGCGAGATCGTCCTCACCGATAGTCATATTCGCGAAGCCCTCGCGCCGTCACTCGATTCTTTGATGGAAGCAATGCGAGAAGTTATCGAGAAGACACCGCCGGAACTGCTCTCCGATGTATTGCAGCGCGGCGTGACCGTGTTTGGTGGAGGCGCGTTACTGCGTGGCTTGCCAGAACTTCTTGAGAAGATGCTTGGCGTTCCCGTACATGTCGCAGTTGATCCGCTCACTGCGGTTGTACGCGGCACCGGTATCATTACCGAAGATCCGCGCCCATGGGGTAGTGTATTTATGCATGAAGACATCATACTTCCGAAGGCGTAGCGCATTCTTTTCTTCGAGTGGTCGCTTGGTTGCCGCGATTGCGGTAGTCGCACTCGTTCTTGTAATCGGTATCCGGGTGATTTGGCCAGGTTCGTTCTTCGCGCTTGCGGCACCACTCTTTGCTTTTGGTAACCTAATTGCGTCAGTTTCTGAAAATCCTGAGGCAGACACCGTTCGTGCTGATCGTGCACTGACGAATGAAAATGCTGCGCTGAGGTCCCGTATCACCGACCTTGAGCAGTTGCTTGGTACAGTCCCTGGCGAGTCTTCAGGTATTGTTGCAGGCGTTATTGCTCGTCCGCCTATGGCGCCCTACGACTCACTCATTATCGGCGCAGGACAGGACGCAGGTGTGGCGTTTGGCATGCTCGTGAGTGCTGATGGCGGGGTGCCTATTGGCACGGTCGAGACGGTGACGCGCGGACACGCACAAGTTGCACTCTTCTCGACCGCAGGACGCGTAACGGATGGATGGATAGGGGAGGAGCGCCTCCCTATATCTATTCAAGGACTAGGAGCCGGTGCGTTTACTGCAGACATACCGCGCGACGCAGACGTTGGTGAGGGTGCGCTCGTGTATGTTCCAGGCCCTGGTGCTCGTCCTATCGGACGCGTTATTCGAGTCGACGCAGATCCTTCGTCTCCGTCTGCTACGGTTCGCATTGAACCGCTTGCGAATATTTTCTCCCTCCCTCTCGTGCTGATTGAAGCGCTTCCATGAACGGCGGTGCTGTCATTCGCGCCGTCTTTATTCTTGCAGCGATTGCGTCACCCTTTCTTTTCCCGTACCCCGTCACGGTCATACTTTCGTTCATGGCTTCGATGTTTGTCCCGTACGTGGCGTTCGCTATCGGTATGTTGACTGATGCAATCTACCTCGTTCCGCAGGGCGAAACTCTTCCTCTGGCGACCATGATTGGACTCGGGGTATCACTTTTCGCCTTTCTCGTGCGTCGTTTCATCAAAGCGCGTATCATAGGAGGGTAATGGCTCCGTTTAGACGTAAATTCGGCAGACGCTCTCGAAACAAAGAGCTCGCACCGGAGGATATCTTCCTGGATTCTTCTAACCTGCCTGACTTCGATCGTTCACGACTCGAAGGCCGCCTCGAGACTCCGGTAGGTGAGCGTGCGTACTTAGGTATTCTGCTTTCATTCGCACTGCTTCTCGTGAGCTTGGTTGCGCAGGCTGCGAACTTGCAGCTCATGCAGGGGGAGAGCTATGCCGATAAAAGCGAACGCAATCGCCTGCGTCCCGAGACCGTGTTTGCAGAGCGTGGGGCAATATTAGATCGAAACGGCGTACCGCTCGTTGAAAACACTCCCGGTGAAGATGGGTTTGTGAAGCGTGAGTACGCAGCGCCGGGATTCGCGCATCTTTTAGGATACGTATCGTATCCGAAGAAAGATTCGTCGGGTAACTTCTACGAAACAGAGATTGCCGGTCTTGCAGGAGTCGAGTCATCATTTGATGAGCGCTTGTCCGGCGAAAATGGAAAACGACTCATTGAGGAAGACGCGCTGGGTAACATTCAGTCAGAAGGAAGCATCATTCCGCCTCGCTCAGGGGAAGATCTGACGCTTGCTATCGACTCTCGTGCGCAAGAAGCGTTTGCGTCTGCGGTTGGCGAATTGGCTGATCGTATTCCGTTTCTTGGCGGGTCCGCCATTCTCATGGATGTCGAGACCGGGGAGATACACGCGCTCGTCTCCTACCCAGAATACGATCCAAACGTGCTATCACGTGGCGAGGACGGCGACACCATTGCAGGGTATGCGACCGACGATAGGCGGCCGTATCTTGATCGCGCAGTGTCTGGTCTGTATACGCCAGGCTCGATTGTAAAGCCGATGATTATCGCAGGCGCGCTTGCCGACGATGTTATCGTGCCCTCGACCACGATTGTCTCTGAAGGTCAGATTTCCATACCGAATCCCTACGACCCTGAGAACCCGACGATATTCCGTGACTGGAAAGCGCACGGGGCAACTGACGCGCGTGGAGCAATCGCGGTTTCCTCTGACGTCTACTTCTACGCTATCTCTGGCGGGTATAGGGAACAGAAAGGACTCGGTATCGAACGACTCGCGTACTGGTATCGTGCGTTCGGGTTTGAAAGTCCGACGGGTGTTGAGCTTGAAGGAGAAGCAACCGGTTTCGTGCCAACCCCTGCTTGGAAAGAAGAGACGTATGATGAGCCATGGCGTCTTGGTAATACGTATCACACGGGCATTGGGCAGTATGCAATGCAGATAACGCCGCTTGAAGCTGCACGCGCAGTCGCAGCAATCGCAAACGGTGGCAAACTCGTAACACCAACGGTGCTTGCCGGAGAAATGCCACGCGGGGAATCGATTGCTATTCCGTCAGAAGCGTTGAAGACGGCCAGGGACGGTATGCGCGAAGGCGTGACGTATGGTACGTCGATTGGATTGAACGATCTTTCCTTCGTCGATGTTGCTGGAAAGACGGGTACCGCACAGCTCGGTGCGAATAACGAGTGGTACAACTCGTGGGCAGTGGGATTCTTCCCGTACGACAAGCCAAAGTACGCGTATGTGGTTGTTATGGAGAAAGGACCGGCAGGGAATGGCATTGGCGGTATCTACGTTACGCACCAGGCACTCACCAAACTCCATCAGACGGCACCAGAATACTTCGAGTAGGGTTCTATCCCCATCATTGACGCCCAGGCCCCCTCCCGTACAATGGTCACACAACCCTAAGCTATTTACATGAGCGATACGCAAGAGACTGTAGTCTCACAAGAGAAGTTCGACGAGATGGTGAAGGAGCTCGAGAATCTAAAGACTGTTCGCCGTACGGAAATTGCAAAGAATCTTGAATACGCTCGTTCGCTCGGAGACCTCTCTGAGAATGCGGAGTACCAGGAAGCACGTGAACTTCAAGCAGCAACAGAGGAGCGCATCAGGAAGCTCGAGGAATTGGTGAAGCGTGCGCACATCATGACCGACGGAAAGAAGAAGGATATCGTCGGCTTTGGTTCCGTCGTATCTATTAAGAAAGAAGGAGGCGATGCGCACGAATACACCATCGTTGGTTCGGAAGAGGCTGATATGCGCGCCCGCAAGCTCTCGCACGTCTCGCCGCTTGGCGCAGCACTCATGGGTAAGAAGAAAGGAGACACCTTTACGTTCGAGACTCCGAACGGAAAGCAGACCTACACCGTTCAGAAGGTTGCGTAATACAAAAGGGAAAAGGCGGCTCCAGGGAGCCGCCTTTTGTCGTATCAGGAGAGAGCAATGTCTTACGATATCGCCCAGTCGCTCCAGTGCCTTCCGTGCCGTTCAGTCGATCGCTCTCTTCTCGCGCGCCCGCTTTGTCACTTCCCGGAGGAAGTGGCTCGGATACGAGGCCTGCTCGGTGCCAGCGAACACCGCGATAACCGTGGGGTTCTTCTGGAGCATCTCCTGCGACAAGTCTTCGAAGCTCGTCGAGCACGGGCTCAACGACCGCATCTTCTTTCTTGGCAAGATAGATATGCATTTCTTTCTCCCTATGATGTTGGGGTCTGTGCCCCTGGTGTGAAGGAACGTGGTACGCACTAAACGCGGAAACCCTCGGCCATTTGGTCGAGGGTCCGCTTCAAATTTCTTCTTTTAGCTTACTTAGGAGAAATCTCAAGCCGAACCTCGACCTTCTTTAGAAGGACGAGACGGATAAGGCCGACTAGGGTCTTAATCGCTTGAGTCATAACTCTTTTACCATACGCTTTTGGGACAGGTGTGTCAAATATTCTTCCAAAGTTGTGTGGATAACAAGGGAGGAGTGGGAGGGAGTGGCATATACTTCAATACTAGTGGGATGAAGTGGGAATGAGCATCATTTCTCCTGCGCCATACAACTTCCATGTTCATCGGAGAATACCGTCACACGTTCGACACCAAGAACCGGATTTCGCTTCCGGCGAAGTTTCGCAAGGCACTTGGTTCTTCTGTCGTGGTGACGCGTGGTTTCGATAAATGTCTCTTCGTCTATCCGAAGTCCGCATGGAAGACGGAAGCTGCGAAGATGGCGAAACACTCCTTGGGAAATGCAGCAGGGCGCGGTCTTGCACGCCTCATGCTTGCTGGCGCAAGCGAAGCAGAGGTCGATAGCGCCGGTCGCGTGCTCGTTCCGGATTATCTGAAGTCGTTTGCAGGACTTTCGGTGAAGTCGGTTATTGCCGGCGTATCTGATCGTGTAGAGATTTGGGACGAGACGGCATGGGCAACCTACACCGCTGCTATCGAGCGCGATGCGGATCAGTTTGCTGAAAACCTCGCTGCATAACGGTATGGAAACTACGCTCATGAGCTCAGCACCGCGCATCGCTTCTGAAAACGTCCACGAGACGGTATTTCTAAACGAAGCGGTAGAGCTCCTGAACGTGCAGTCAGATAGCGTTATCGTTGACGGGACCATTGGTGGGGCAGGGCATTTCAAGGCGCTCTACGCTTCTATGGGAAGCGACGGCCTTCTTATGGGCATTGATGCTGATGCTGATGCGATTCGTCGCGCAGAGGGCTTTGTAGCAGCTGCGCCTGCAGGTCCTGAAGTTCGTTTGGTAGAAGGTAACTTTCGGAACCTTTCTGCCATGCTCGACGCAGCGGGTATCGATACGGTCGATGGCGTGCTTTTTGACTTGGGTTGGAGCAGCTTCCACCTTACAAGCGGTCGCGGCTTCTCATTCCAAGTAGACGAACCGCTTCTCATGACCTACGGCAACCCATCGACACACACCACCGCCGCAGATCTCGTAAACTCCGCAAGCGAGGACGAACTTGCTGACATGATCTTTTCGCTTGGAGAGGAGCGATTCGCACGCCAGATTGCACGTGGCATTGTGAACGCGCGCTCTGAGAAGCGCATCCTTACGACGACACAGCTTGTGTCTATCGTTAAAGCGTCCACTCCTGATTGGTATCACCACCGTCGCATCAACCCAGCAACCAAGACCTTTCAGGCGCTTCGTATCGCCGTGAATGACGAGCTTGGTGCGGTACGCGACGGACTTTCCGCAGCGCTCTCTCGTCTTTCGTCTGGCGGCCGCATCGCCGTCATCACTTTCCACAGCATCGAAGACCGCATTGTGAAGAACGTGCTTCGTGATGAAGCGCATGAGGGGAAGGGGACCTTGGTGACCCGGAAGCCGCTGTCGCCTTCGGATGAGGAGTGCGCACGCAATCCTCGTGCACGAAGCGCGAAGCTTCGCGTCTTTGAAGCCGCATAATGTATGAACGCGCTCCCTAAGAAATCACTTTCCTATCTTGCAGCCGCCTGCGCCTTCGTGTTTGCGGTGTATGTTGTCCTTATGGTGACGGCTATGTATTTTGCGTCGTCGGCGACTGAACTTGCCGGCATCGCACGTTCAAAGGAAGCGGATGTGGTCGCGCTTGAAACGGAATACTATGCAGCGATTAAGGAACTGACAAAAACTGATCCTGCATCGCTTGGGTTTGTGACTCCTACCGAGGTCGAGTATGTTGCCGCCGTCGGCTTTCCGGCGTTCTCTCGTGCGGAATAACATCGCATAGGGTCATGCGACGAGAATTCCGGCTGAAGTTACGGATCTTTTCAGGTCTCGTGCTCGTTGCGGCACTTCTCATCATTGTTCGTCTCTATTTTCTTCAGGTGGTGCACGGAGAAGACTATCTCCTTCGTGCGGAACGTCAGTATCAGAGTCGGGAAGATATCTTTGATCGCGGAAGTATCTATTTCACTCGTAAAGACGGCACGCTCATTTCAGCAGCAGCAGTTGCATCGGGATTTCGTATTGCGGTCGATCTTAGGCAGCTGGAGGATCCAGACGCTGCGTTTGCGGCACTTGAAGAGCATGTCGCTATTAAGCCTGAGGTGGTTGCTGTCGTCACCGCAAAGACGGACGATCCGTATGAGGTGCTTGCCGTACGCGTGTCAGAAGATGCAGGAGAAGCCATCGCAGAGCTCGATATTCCGGGCATCATCATAGAACGCGAGCGATGGCGTACGTATCCCGCAGAGCGGAAGGCTGCACCGACGGTTGGTTTCGTTGCGTTTGATGAGGAGGACGAAGTGGTTGGGCGGTACGGACTCGAGCGCTACTACCAAGAAATTTTGTTACGCGGTGACTCGGGATTGTTCGGTAACTTCTTTGCAGAATTGTTTGCGAACCTCGACAGCGTTACGGGAGACGGACGCGGTGCAAAAGAAGGAGACATCGTGACGTCCATTGAGCCGATGGTGCAAGAGAAGCTCGGACAGGTGTTGGCGGAAATTAGTGCAACGTACGGGAGCCGTAGTGTGGGCGGGATTATTATGGACCCCAAAACTGGGGAGATTATTGCGCTTGATACCTATCCGACCTTCGACCCCAATGCGTTTCGTGAATCTGATCCAGATCTCTTTGGCAATCCGCTTGTGGAGCACGTGTATGAATTCGGCTCTATCATGAAAGCGCTCACGATGGCGGCGGGACTTGATGCGGGTGTCATTTCTCGCGGCTCAACCTATACCGACACCGGGTGTAAGACGCTTAACTCCAAGACATTTTGTAACCATGACTTGAAGGCGCGCGGCGTAACCGGCATGCAAGACGTGCTCTCACACTCACTGAACCTTGGTGTCGCGTTCATTGCGGAGAAGCTGGGACATGAGCGGATGCGCGGCTACTTTACTGATCTTGGATTTAACACGGAAACCGGTATCGACCTTCCAAGTGAAGTGCGCGGACAGATGGGTAACCTCGACGGCAACATTGATGTGGAGTTCGCAACGGCTTCATTCGGACAAGGTATTGCGGTTTCTCCTATTGAGATGATTCGTGCTCTTGGAGCGCTCGCTAATGGTGGAGAGATTGTGACGCCACACCTTGCAACTGCAGTACGGCTTGAAAACGGTATTGTGAAGAATTTGTCGTGGGGAAAGCCAGAGCGCGTGTTCGAGAAAGAAGCAGTGGAGGAAACGACACGTATGCTCGTGAACGTGGTCGATGAGGCGCTTGCGGGTGGCACGGTGAAAGTTCCTGAGATGTCTATTGCCGCAAAGACCGGTACCGCACAGCTCGCTGGGCCTGAAGGAGGATATGAGGCAGGGAAGTACTTCCACTCCTTCTTCGGGTACTTCCCAGCCTTTTCCCCTCGATTCGTCATCCTCCTCTACACCAAGGAGCCTCAGGGGGTACAATATGCTTCTGAGACCCTGACGCATCCGTTCATGGAGCTCGAGCATTTTCTCGTAAGCTACTATGGCATTCCCCCTGATCGGGTGCCTGCGTCCGATGTCGAATAAATGAAATCTATCCTTCGTTCACTAGTCGCCATGGTTCTCGCGCTTCTCGCGCGGGCCATTATCCGCAAGTACCGTCCGAAGATTGTGATGGTGACCGGGTCGGTGGGGAAGACCTCCACCAAGGATGCGGTCGCAGCAGCGCTCTCGGAACGATTTCATCTACGTGCGAGCGAGAAAAGCTACAACAGTGAATTTGGCGTTCCTCTTACTATTATCGGCACCAAGAATCCTTGGGCCGATTTCCATAAATGGGCCAGAGTTATTGAAGAGGGTGTTGCACTCCTGATGCTTCCGAGCCATTACCCAAAACTGCTCGTGCTTGAGGTTGGTGCAGATCGACCAGGGGACTTAAAGCGCATCCTTAAGATCGCAACGCCAGACGCCGTTGTCGTCACCTGTCTCCCTGATGTTCCGGTGCACGTGGAAGCGTATGCGTCACCGGCTGCGGTGCATGAGGAGGAGTTTGCGCCTGCGTACGCGCTTGCACCTGATGCGCCGCTTATCATCGCGGCAAGCGACCTAAACGCAAAGACGATGGCAGCGCGGCTTCCAGTGAAGGTGACGACGTTCGGGTTTGCTGAAGGTGCTGATGTCCATATCGGTACGCCAGAGATTGCAGAGGAGGGAGGCGTGCCGTCTGGGATGGCGGCTCCAGTCACAACTCCAAGTGGGGAGTATCGTCTCGTGGTTCCGGGTGCTCTTGGTCGCCCGCAGCTCCTTGCACCTGCAGCTGCGTTTGCACTTGCTCGTGCGCTTGGTCTTACTGATGAAGAGACCCTTACGGGTCTCGCACGCTATGTGCCACCTGCGGGTCGTTGTCGCATTGTGCGTGGCATCAATGATTCGTTGATTATTGACGACTCGTATAACGCGTCACCAGCAGCCGTAGAAGAAGCGCTCGCAATCCTTGCCGAGGTTCCTGCACACGGCAAACGCATTGCTGTTATTGGTGACATGCTCGAACTTGGTCGCTACTCCGTGACTGAACACGAGCGCGTCGGGAAAGCTGCAGCAGGAAAGGCCGACATGGTCATTGCCGTTGGCGTCCGTTCGCGAGCACTTGCTGATGCTGCGCGCGCTGCAGGGCTTGATGACGCGCATGCGCGCATGTACGAAACTTCCTCGCTCGCTGCCCAGGAACTAAAAGGAATGATTGGGGAAAGGAGACGTCATTCTTATCAAAGGTTCTCAAGGCATTCGCATGGAGCGCATTGTTGAGGCACTCATTGCGGATCCAAAAGATACAGAAAAGCTGGTACGACAGGAGCGGGAGTGGAAGAAACGATAGTCAGTAAGGGTCTCGGGCGCCCTTAGTCTGCGGGCGCAAACCCTGAGACGCGTCCTTTGCGGGCTCCTTGCACGCAGGCTTCTGCAAGGGAACCTGCATGTTGTGCGCAAAATGAGAGAGCTTTTTCTTCGGTTGTAGCTATGCGACTGACTGAGATTTGACCAAGACGAGTAGCACATGATTCCTGGTGGTCGCCTGCAATGCTGCATTCTTCGAACGCACCAGAAATATTTCTACTGTTACCGGCAAGGTACGATTCACCGATAAAATATCCGCAAAACGCCGCCGCTTCTCCAGAGAGCTTCTCGCAAAGCGGTCGAAGCGACACGCCCGTTGAGTCCGGTCGTGGTGCACTTTCGTGGTACTCAGGAAAATAGAGATAACTGAGCTCCATAAAGGCGCCATACAAACAACCTTCACGAGCGGTGCTCTCTTGGATGGTGTTGCATATGGCGAGCACGGGAGTGATCTCATTACCTTCTGCGTGAATGAGCGCATGTCCAACGGCGTGATAGCACCGAAACACATCGTCAGTGATGCCAACAATAGAAGGCGCTCCTTCACATACGGTTAGTCATAAGTTTTGAAAAGGAATCTGGAGTGCCAGTATGCAGAAAGTAAGCCGATAACACGCCATGGATATATCCGTCGAAACCAGCAAGCTGCAGTGAGTGTTCGATATGCACGGTATATGGATCTGCGTACCGTAGCGCTTCGTCAAGATTTGCGGCTTGCCAATAGGCGTATTCTCCTACGGTATGTAAGTAAAAGTGCGTGTGTGCGTACCCGACCCGCGGTTGCACCTCGTTGTTTATATAGGCCAAGGTCGAATTCACATCCCCGGTTCGTAGCATCTGATCAATTTTCGACAACTCGCACTCAAACTGCGCTCCAGGTACGCGGCAGGTGTACTGTGCCCAGACAAAGATTAATCCCAAGACAAAAAGCGCCCCACAGGAAACAAGGAGAATAATCCGTATGCGATTAGTCACGGTTACTCAAAGTATATAGCAGCGCGCTTCACTTCCGAAGTTTCTGTTTGTGACCCTACGGGGAATCGAACCCCGATTTAAGCCTTGAGAAGGCTCCGTCCTAACCGTTAGACGATAGGGCCAGTGAGGGAACTTTACCCCAAACACCCCCGGTTTTCAACGACTCTTGCCGTCGTAGGGCATTCGTTCGAGGTTTGCGAGCGTAACATTGTCGAGACATCGTACGTTTACCGCAACGGTCTCAGCGCCTTCCGCATTCTCTCCACGACCGTATGACTGCACGCCACAGGTTGGGCAGAAGAGGTGCTTTATTTTCTTCTGGTTAAAGCGGTATTCCGTGAGTGCGGAATCATCGCCTTCGGTAAGAGTGAATGAAGCGGCAGGTACAAACGCAAGAAGAAGGCCTTTCTTTTCGCAGTGCGAACAATTGCACTCAATAACCGCACCGAGGTCCATGGAAACAGTGAAGCGCACAGCTCCGCAATGGCATCCACCGGTGTAGGTCGTCATAGGGAAATCCTAGCATAAGGAGCAATGGGAAAAGGCGGCCCTGGTGGGGGCCGCCTTCACATCTTGTGCGAGACTACTTTTTCTTCTTCGCAGCCTCAGCTTCAAGTTTCTTAGCAAGCTGCTTCTTCTCCCAAGCACCATGCAGCAGCTTCAGGTGGCCTTCTGCCTCTGACCGTGAGGTCAGAGGATATTTCCGTACTCCCGGAAGTGGGTCACGGCTTGGAAGGCCGATTAAGACAAGCTGGTTGCCGCCATGGCACCCGGGTCTGCAATCAGGCACGTAGCGTTCACGCAGTGCTGGCTCTTCGTCTTCATGCGCAAAGTTCAAGAGCTCTTCATCCTGCATCGCTTATCCTTTCGCGATCACTCCGTCCCCATGGACGGATACTTGGTACGGTACTCCTGTACGAAATGATTGTGAAGTGGGGAAAACAACAAACCCGTCCACGAAGGGGACGGGTCGCTGCACAGTGTTGTGCGAGTTGTATCTACGAGGTCTCTTCGGGGGGTGTCCCGAAGGAGCGTTTACGAAAGCGCGGCGGCGTAGAGTCGGACAGAAAAGGAGGAAGTTCGTCTTCAGGAAGTAGATGGTCGCCGCGTTCTTCGGCAACTTTCCACATTTCGTTCAGAACGTGCTCGTCCTTTTGAATCTTACGTTTAGCCGCTACCTTTCCGCCAATCCTTCCTAGTGTAGAAAGCTTCTTGCGAGCTCCCTCATCGCCCTGGTGAACGGCACGCCGTAGGCTATTGATATTCGATCGGTTGTTGGGTGTTGATCCAAAAGTGCCTTCCTGGCTCATGACAGTAATCCTTCAATTACTTCCTTTACTATCGTACCATCCGCCCGTCCTTGAGTTTCCTTCATGACTGCGCCCATAAGCATGCCCATTTTTGATTTGTCGGCATTCAGCTCAGCAATCTTCGCTTTTGCGATTACTTCAATC
>Ga0163151_10003439_pt1 | contig 22801 bp, 17 predicted proteins | sample OliLakLV19MP5IB2_FD_145596 | JGI IMG/M metagenome (GOLD analysis project Ga0163151, IMG submission 145596) | Freshwater microbial mat bacterial communities from Lake Vanda, McMurdo Dry Valleys, Antarctica - Oligotrophic Lake LV.19.MP5.IB-2 | ecosystem: Environmental > Aquatic > Freshwater >... | reverse complement strand
TAAAAAGTTTCTGATCTTCTTCTTATTTTTTAAGTTTTCTTTTTATAAGCTCGTTGCCAATGATATGCAAGTTGTAGGCCAGTATTGATAATGCCACATGTATTTCTAAATGAGCTTTGCCTTTATCCATAAAACGATTTAGCCCATGATACAAGCGTGGCGAATGCCGGTTCGAAAAGTTCAATTCAAAAAAAAGTTTGTTTTTCCAAAAAATAGTTTAACTTTATATATAGTATTAGTAAACGTTGTTTAGTCAAAGTTTTTCTACTCCTTTATGTCGAATCAAACATTCGCTTTTAAACAGTTCAAAATCAACCAAGAAAAGTGCGCTATGAAAGTAGGCACAGATGCTGTTTTATTGGGCTCTTGGGTGAATGCCTCCAATGCAAAAACTATTTTAGATATTGGTACTGGTACTGGAATTATTTCCTTGATGCTCGCACAAAAATCGTCTGCACGTATTGATGCTATTGACATCGACTTAAATTCCTTTATTCAAGCCACCGAAAATGTAAATGACTGTAGCTGGAAGGACCGCATTGAAGTACATCATATTTCTCTTCAACAATTTGGAAAAGAAAGCGACCATAAATACGATTTGATTGTTAGTAATCCACCTTATTTTGTTGATTCATCAAAAGCTTTGGAAGAGTCGAGAACAAATGCTCGCCACACCGATCAACTTCCTTTCAAAGATTTATTAGATGGAGTTTTGAAATTATTAAGTCCTACTGGAAAATTTTATGTAATCCTTCCTACTAAAGAAAGTGAGCTATTTAAAGAAGCTGCAGAAAAAAATAAATTATTTTTAACTAAAGCAACACGTATTATTACTCGTACGGATAAACCAGAAAAGAGAATGATGATGCGCTTTGAATTTATTCAGCGTACATTTTCAGAAGATTCCATCACCATCGAAAAGGATGAAAGACATTCGTATACGGATGAATATAAGGAACTGACTAAGGATTATTATTTGGCTTTTTAGTGGTCGGTCCTTCGGCTAAACATATATTGAGCCTAGTTGAAGTTCTAATATAAATGCTCCAATAAATTAAATATAATCAGCGTCATGCTGAGCGGAGTCGAAGTATCATTTTTACGGAGAATAAAGATCCAATTTTGAATTGACTACCCTTCGACTCCGCTCAGGGTGACGTACTCAAGATGAGATTATGATTCAACTAACTTTCTTTCTCTACAAACTTCACTCCCAACATTTCTAATTCTGCCAACACAGGTTCGTAAATTTCTTTGGTTGTTGGAATCGTTACACCTCTTGCTTTTATTTTTCCTTGCAGAATTAATTTTGCAGAAATAGCTAATGGCAAACCAACTGTTTTCGCCATGGCCGTATAAGTTTGATCTTCGCCTTTTACAACAAGAGATGATGTGATCTTTTTATTGTGACCTTTTAATTTATATTCAAACTCGTGTTGCATCACAATCATATCTTTATCCTGTTCTTTCAGCAACCATTTCTCTTCCAACAAATCTTGTAAAATTTGTGCGGGTGTTGCATCTTTCAAACGAATTTTTCTGTCCTCAAAAACACCCAACCACTCTATTTTAGCTAATGTTTCAGCATCCATTTCATTCCCCATAAAAGCAATTAATTTTTCTTTTACAGATTGTTTTCCTAATGGTAAAAATGCTTCTACTAATTTCTTGTAAGTTAATGTATCCGATGCTTCCATTTTATATGAATCATCCGTCAAGCCTAATTTCACAAACACATTCCATGCTTTGCAATAACCAGGCATTCGCAATGTTCCGCGTAACATGGTTGGAATTTTTTCTAGATTGTATATTTTACGATAAGATAAAGAATCGCGATTTGCATACGCCTCAAATTTTCCAAAGCCATCCATTTCAACAGGACAAATTTGTGTAAACAAACGATTATAGGGAATGTATTTGTACTGTCCGTCTTCAATAAACTGAGCAGTTCCTTGTCCGGCCAACACTACATTTCTTGGATTCCATGAAAATTTATATCCCCATGGATTATCATTGCTTTCAGGAGCAACCAAGCCGCCACAAAACGATTGAAAAGAAGTTAATTCTCCACCTTGTGCATGAATGTGGTCAATCACTTTCATTGCGGAGGCATGATCAATTCCTGGATCCAAACCAATTTCATTCATCAAAATAATTCCGGCAGCTTTTGCTTCTTCGTCAAGCTCCTTCATTTCTTTTGAAACATAAGAAGCTGTAGCTAGATGCTTTTTAAATTTCACACAATCTTTCGCAACATTAATATGCATAAATGCAGGAAGCATGGAGATGACAATGTCTGCTCGTTTTATTTCTTCTTCACGTTGTGCATCGTTATTTATATCAAATTGAATTGCTCTTGCATTCGTATGTCCGGTTGTTTTTTGTTTAACCAAATCCAACGACACATCGCCAACAGTTACAGTCCAGTTTTCTTCAACCGAATGCGTTAATAAATAATTGATGAGAGATGAAGCGGAGCGGCCTGCTCCTATTACTAAAATGTTTTGCATAAAATCTAAAAATTTGACGTAAAGATAGATTTATAATTTAAAATGATGACAACCTAATACATCCTTCTAAACTATCATCCCTTGCCCCGACACGGGATCTGCTCACAACAGGGAGATGCCGTGTCGCAGCAGGGCATGACGTTACAAAAGCACACACCCAAAACTATAATGTTACCTCATCAAATACCTGATATGATTTTGAATCCAGTTCAAATGCATAAACTCAGCCGGTGTTGTGGCTTTATGCTTGCGTTGCTGTGTGTTTTTAGACAAGTCGTCCAACACCTTATTTTTCTGAGAAGCAGCTTTTTCCAGAATATTTATCAATTCGGCAAACAGATCCAAGGCATGTACCTGCTCTAAATATTTTTGAATGGATGAATCAAGAAATAATTTTCCTGCTTTTTCAAATTGCTTTTTAATAATCAGCAATTTTACTTTTAACACCAATGTATCTTCCAAAGAGGCCAAGACATTATCCGTCTTCCTTACTTTTTTAATATATTCATCAACTTGATTTATTAAAAAATCAAAATCCATTTTATAAGTTTGTGGATATGTGTCAGAAACGATTCTTGCTTTTTGAACATAAGCAAATGATAAATTATCCAGTTGATTGTTCTCCTTTAAAAAACCAACAAATAAATTGGCTGTATCATTGGCCTCATCAAAGCGTCCGGCCATGCATTGCGAAGTAGTTAAATTAAAATACAATGATTCTGTTTTGTACATTTTTAATACAGAATCGTTGTTATGAACCAAATCCCAGGAATCTTTCATAAAATGATAAGCTTCATTAAACTCACATCTGTTAAAATGATAGAACATGGTAATGTGATTAAAATGAAAATGCTGAAACTTTGTATAATTTACTTTGTAGCTCAGCAAAGGAGTTTCGGGGTTTTTTGCAAACAGTTTCTTAAAGGCAGTTAAATGGCGACTTACCACTTGTTGATAGTGTAAATAATCCTGAGAACCCAGTTTATAATACAAAGAAATATGATGGTAGCACATCAAAAAACGAGGATACTCTTTGTGTTTCTCTGCTAAATCTTTCAGGATGGATAATTCATGTTTTGCAAACTTTATCCCTTTTGTAAAATTAATTTCATAAATTTTCCTCGAAAGAAACTGACTGCGATTAATGTCATGTTGCAAGCCGATGGCTCTTTCCAGCCTTTCAAACAAAGGTTTATTTCGCTCCAAACGATTAAACGATTGATTTAAAAAAATGAGTTGGTCAATAATATCGGGAAGTAATTCAAAAATATTTTTTTTCCAGCAAACCTTTTCTAATTCAATCAGTTCTTTGTAGGCACCTTCTTTGTTGGCAGCAGCAGTAATATTTTTATTCCTGTATAAGATGCGCTGTTCTTCAGTAAGCAATTCACCTGTTTCGGTATCGGAAGTGGACTTTAATAATTCATCGTGAATTTTTTTGCGGAGTTTAAAATACCTGTTCTCTAAAACAGAATATGGATTTTTTCCCTTATCATCATTGTAAATAAAGGAAACCGCATCCGTATTTTTAAAATTACGATTACTGCATTTGTTTAAAAAGTCGATAAGCTTTAGACCAACGGGAGAATCTTTGAACTTGAAACTGAGCTCCGAAGTCTCAATTTCATTCAGCTTTTTATAATCATCGTATAACTTTTTGTTCATGCCAATTCATTAAAATATGATTTTCTAAAAATAGTATAATTAGAATCATATCTGGGATTTACGGACTCTTTTTTCTTACATTTGTATCATGCAAAAACGTTTTTTGGTATTTAGTGGATTCTCTGGAGCAATTGGAGTTGCTTTGGGAGCAATGGCTGCACATTTTTTGAAATCAAAATTAGAAAGCGGACTGATCACTGAAGCCAATCTTCAGGCATTTGAAACAGCTGCTAAATATCAGCTCTATCATAGTTTGGCACTTTTTGCAATCGCTATTTTTGTCGACAAGTTTGACAGCAAACTCATCTCAAAAGCTGGCTATTGTTTTATGGCAGGAATTGTACTTTTCTCAGGCTCACTTTATATTTTAACTACAGCTAAATTGATGGGATTGGGTGATCTGCGCTGGCTGGGACCAATAACTCCAATTGGTGGATTGTTTTTCATTACAGGATGGTTGTTGATTGCCTTTGCGGGAATGAAGAAAAAAAAATGAACTTCTTAAAACTACTAATCTTTTCACATGAGCAATTACGCTAAATACAAAGGAATGATGCGCAAAATAGCCGACATTCAATATGCTTCTGCTGTTTTAAACTGGGATCAAGAAACTTACATGCCACCAAAGGGCGCTACTTTTCGTGCACAACAATTATCTACATTAGCTGGAATTGGTCACGAATTGGCTACTTCAAAAGAATTGGGTGAAATCCTAAATACACTTTCAACTGATGCTTCTCTTTCGGAAAAAGAAAAACGAAACATCAAACAATCGTTGAAAAACTACAACGACAATCTAAAATACACAACAGAGTTTGTTCAAGAGTTGAGCAAAACCATTTCTGAAACCTTCCAGGCATGGCAAAAAGCAAAAGAAGAAAACAACTTTGCATTGTATGCGCCCAATTTGGAAAAGCTTGTGAAATTGAAACGAGAAGAATGTAAACTACTAGGAACTTTTGCACATCCGTTTGATGCTTTACTAAATCAATATGAACCGGGAGCAAAAACTGCTGACTTAGAAGTGTTGTTTACAGATGTAAGGAACCAATTAGTTGCTTTTGTAAAGAAAATAGCTGAGAAGCCTCAAAACAAGGATGGTTTTATGTTTCTGCAGTATGATAAAACAAAACAATGGGAACTGGGTTTGGATCTTTTAAAACAAATGGGATATGATTTTGAGGCAGGTCGACAAGATGCATCCTCACATCCCTTCACCACCAATTTTAATTCGGAAGACGTACGCGTAACAACCAGAATCAACGAAAAGGATTTGAATGAAATGATTTGGAGTTGTATTCATGAAGGCGGACATGCTTTGTATGAACAAGGATTGCCAGCATCGGAATACGGATTACCATCTGGAGAATATATTTCATTGGGAATTCATGAATCTCAATCGCGCTTGTGGGAAAACAATGTGGGAAGAAGTTTGTCTTATTGGAAAGGCAACTTTTCAAAATTGCAAACCGCTTTTCCAGAAAATTTAAAATCGGTAACATTTGAAGATTTTTACAAGGCAATGAACATTGTCAAACCATCGTTGATACGCACTTCAGCTGATGAGTTGACTTATCATTTTCATGTCTTGATTCGTTTTGAAATTGAAAAAGCTTTGATTGAAGGCAGTATTGAAGTGAAAGACTTGCCAAGTTATTGGAATAAGAAATACAAAGAATATCTCGGATTGGATGTTCCAAGTGATGCGAAAGGTGTTTTACAAGACATACATTGGAGTCACGGAAGCTTTGGTTATTTCCCAACCTATTCACTGGGCAGTTTTTATGCAGCTCAATTTTTCGCTCAAGCGAAGAAAGAAATCAAAGACCTTGAAGTGCAAATTGAAAATGGCAATACAAAACCTTTATTGGATTGGTTAAGAGAGAAGGTGCATCAACACGGAAAATTCTATTCGGCCGAAGAATTGTGCATTTCAATAACTGGTGAGAAGCTGAATTTCAAGTATTTTATGGATTATGCTGTAAACAAATACACGCGATTGTATAATCTGTAATTGATTCCTTCGTTAAAATGATTCGGATATCATAGCCATAGACCTGTCTGCCGGCAGGCAGATTCGCAGATTTCTATGTCCTTAAATTCATTGAGGCAGATTCTGTGTTATTCAAAAACGCTAACGAATAGAATCAGCCAAAATTAACACACACAGAAAAATCTGTGAATCTAAGGCTCAAATACTCAGTACAATCTAGTTTCTTACCGAATATTTATCAACACATTCAACTGCTGTTTAAGTTCATATAATCATTGTATATATTTGATTATTAATAATTTAATATCATAATACAAAATATATTTTAAAAGTTTAAAACTATATTTTAGTCGAATAAATCACCATTCATCGCCTAAGTTTGCTACTTTTGTGCTTTCATTTTTACAAAAAACCATAAAAACTAAAAAATCTAGAAATGAACGAATTTGGAATAAAGGGAAAGAATTCAAGTATCGCTAGTTTAGGACTTGAAAACGTATCAGCAGCTTATTGGAATTTAAATGCTGCGGAATTAGTGGAAGAAACAATTGTGCGTGGCGAAGGAATGCTCACCGACTCAGGAGCATTAGCAGTAGACACAGGCGAATTTACAGGACGATCACCAAAGGACAAATTTATTGTAGAAGATGCAAAAACAAAAGATACAATTTGGTGGGGCGATGTGAATGCTAAATTTGATGCTACTAAATTTGATTTGCTTTACAACCGCGTTTGCGCTTACTTAGGAGGAAAAGAAGTTTACGTTCGTGATTCTTATGCTTGTGCAGACCCGAAATACCGTTTAAACATTCGTGTTGTAACTGAATATCCTTGGTCGAACCTTTTCGCAAACAACTTATTCTTGCGTCCTACTCACGATGAAATCATGAACTTTGAAGCAGAATGGACTATCATTTGCGCTCCTGGATTCAGAGCAAACCCAGTAATTGACGGAACTCGTCAACACAACTTTACCATTTTAAACATGACTAAAAAGGTTATCTTAATTGGTGGTTCAGGATATACAGGTGAAATTAAAAAAGGAATTTTTTCTTTATTGAATTATATTTTACCTCACGAAAAAGGAGTTTTATCAATGCACTGCTCTGCAAACATTGGTAAAGATGGCGACACTGCTATCTTCTTTGGATTATCAGGAACAGGAAAAACAACTTTATCAGCTGATCCAAACCGTGGATTAATTGGTGATGATGAGCATGGCTGGAGCAATGAAGGTGTATTTAATTTCGAAGGTGGTTGTTATGCTAAATGTGTTGATTTAACTAAAGAGAAAGAGCCTGAAATTTTCGGAGCAGTAAAATTTGGTTCACTATTAGAAAACATCGAATACTACGAAAATACTTCTACTGTTGATTTTTCAAACATTTCAAAAACAGAAAACACACGCGTTGGTTACCCAATTCATTTCATTGAAAATGCTGTAAACCCTTCTGTTGGAAATGTTCCTAAAAATATTTTCTTCTTAACATGTGATGCTTACGGTGTGTTACCTCCTATTTCTAAATTAACACCCGGACAAGCAATGTACCACTTCATTTCTGGGTATACAGCAAAAGTTGCCGGAACAGAAATGGGCATTACGGAGCCTACATTAACCTTCTCTGCTTGTTTTGGAAAAGTATTTTTGCCTTTACACCCAACAAAATATGCTGAGTTGCTTGGTGAAAAATTAAAAGAAAACAAAGTAAACGTTTGGTTAGTAAACACGGGTTGGTCGGGTGGTTCATTTGGTGTTGGTAGTCGTATGAAATTATCATACACTCGTGCTATGATTACTGCAGCTTTAAATGGTGAATTAGAAAATGTAAAATATGGTACTACTCCATTTTTTGGATTACACTTCCCGCAAGAATGTCCGAACGTACCTTCTGAAATTTTAAGTGCAAGAAATACTTGGAAAGACAAAGATGCATTTGACCAAACAGCAATTAAGTTAGCGAATTCATTTGTGAAAAACTTTGAGCAATATGCAAGTGCTGCAAACGAAGAAATTTTAGCAGCAGCTCCTAAAGTGGCTGTAAATGCTTAGGTTTTTATACTCCATTAAATTATTTATAAAAATGCCATCTTAAGAATTCGGGATGGCATTTTTATTTATTCTTCTTTATACGGAGCCAAATCAATTCCCTCTTTTCCCAAAGGGACTCCTTCGGAGGGAAAGAGGGCAGGGAGATTGAAGCGAATCATCATAACGGAGATTTCTTTACATTTGCAGAACTAAAAACCATTATGCATCTATTCTACACACCCGATATCACAAGTATTACCTACACCCTCAACGAAGAGGAAAGCAAACACTGTGTTCGTGTGTTGCGATTAAACGAAGGTGATAAAATTCAGTTGATTGATGGTGTTGGCGGATTTTATGAAGCAGAGATCACTGACAACAATCCCAAACGCTGCTCCGTAAAAATCATTGAAACTAAAAAGGAAGTCGGGAAACGCAACTGGCACTTGCACATTGCTATAGCTCCGACCAAAAACATGGATCGCCTCGAATGGTTTGTGGAAAAAGCTACCGAAATGGGAATTGATGAAGTATCATTAATCGATTGCAAAAACTCAGAAAGAACAATTGTAAAGTTAGAACGCATTCAAAAAGTGGCTATTTCGGCCATTAAACAAAGTTTAAAAGCATATCTTCCAAAAATCAATGAAGTGGTTGATTATACAAAATTCATTGCTTCCACGAAGGATTTTAAAGGTGAGAAGTTTATTGCTCATTGCTATTCTCCCCTCTCCTTTGGAGAGGGGTTGGGGGTGAGGTCGCATATTAAATCACAATACTCTCCAAAACAAAGTGCATTAGTATTAATTGGACCAGAAGGTGATTTTACTATTGATGAAGTAAAACTGGCTCTTGACAATGGTTTTAAAGAAATCAGTTTAGGTGAAAGCCGCTTACGTACAGAAACAGCTGCTTTGTATGCTTGTGCTGCTTTGAATGTGTTGAATGAGTAAAAAATGGAGTACGATTGGACTATATTCATGGATGATTTTGCAAAAGACTTCCATCCGACCTTTCAGAAAGAATTGAGCAAGCAATTATTTGAAAAGGGTGAACTAGTTACAGGAATTAAGAATTTCAATAACTATAACTTTCAATTGATTGTCGGAATTATTAATCCTAGGCCGACTTTAATAGGAACTAGAATTGAAGCTATAATTGAGTTTATAACACCAGATGCTTTTGCCTTTCCCGTAATAATTTATTGGACGACATTTGATTTGGCTGAACTACCCGAAATCCATAAAAAAGATATTTCAAAAACAAGTGTAGAAATTAATTGGATGGAGAACTTCCCATTGCAAGAAGTACTAGCTCATTTACCAAAGAAATCTCCTCTGTCCTAATCACTTAATTACCTAGTCACCCAGTCACTTTTTCTACCTCCTCCTAAACTCCGAACAAATTATAGAAGTAGCAATAGCCGCATTCAACGACTCCGCCTCTCCACCACCCGACTTATAATGAGAAAATGAAGGAATACTTATTTTATCAGTGATCAATTTTTGAACTTCTTCTGAAATGCCACGCGATTCATTCCCAATAACTATAAGCCCTTCAGAAGATAAATTTTCAGTATAAATATTTTTGCCTTCCAACAAAGCTCCATACACAGGTAATTTGAAATTTGAAATTTGAAATTTGATAAACTCTGTTAAAGGAACGTAATGAACTTTAATTCTCGCAATCGACCCCATCGTAGCCTGAACCACCTTTGAATTAAACGCATCCACTGTTTCGGAGCTACACACAATATTTTCTATCCCAAACCAATCTGCAATTCTGATAATCGTTCCTAAATTTCCAGGATCTTTAATATCGTCCAACACCAATGTCAACTTACCTTTCAATGCTTCTGATTCTAAAACATATTGAGGCGTTTCACACACTGCTAATACTTCATTTGCTTTTGTTAAAGCAGAAATACGTTCCAATTCGTTTTCTTTTATCTCAAAACGCTCAACACCATCAGGGATTTTAGTCGTTCTTAAAAACTCAGATGTGGCATACACTTGTTTTACTTTAATCACAGAATTTAATAATTCTGGAACAATTTTAGCGCCCTCCGCAATAAACAATTGCTGCTCTTCTCTATATTTTTTTTGTTTCAAGGAATTAATGAAACTGATTTGGCTTTTTGAAAGCATATTTATAAGTTGAAAAAATTAAACACCTGTCACCTAGTTACCTAATTACCTAATTACTTAATCACATAGTTACCTATTGTAAGCACAAATGTAGTAATTTAGTAGCCTTAGTAAAGAACAATTTTTAAGCAAGCGTGAGCGTAAGAACTAATCATACAAAGTGGATCATAATTGGGTTAATCCCACTACTACTCCTTGCTTGCCGTCCCGCACGTAAGCTTCAGAAAGGAGAATACCTTCTCCAAAAAAATCACATCGTTGATAAAGATACCAAAATTGATAAAGGAGAAATCGAAGCTTATATCAAGCAAAAACCAAATCGGAAAATTTTATTGATCTTCCGTTTCCACCTTTGGTTACACAATTTGGCTAATGAAAATAAGATTAAACGTAAACGTATTCTTCACGATAAAAAAATTGAAAATCGAAACAATAGAAGAATAGCAAAAGGTAAAAAACCAAAAAAGTACGAGCGTCAATTGTTTGGTGAGTGGCTTTTAAATGTAAGCGAACCGCCTGTTATTTACGATTCCCTCGTGGCCAAAAAATCATCCAAGCAAATTAAATTATTTTTGAACAACAAGGGCTACTTTATCAGTTCTGTTAGTGACTCTGTAATACATTGGAGAAGGAAAAATCGTGTAAGTGTTTATTATACTATCACAGCGGAAAAACCTTATCTTATCAACAAAGTCGAATATTTAATCCCTGATGAACTTTTAAAGTATTATGTTATTTCCGATTCGGCTAATTGTCTTTTAAAACCGGGCAACAATTATGATGTGGATGTTATGCAAAAAGAACGAGCACGCATTACAAATGAGTTAAGCAACAACGGTTATTATTTATTTACAAAGGATTATATTTATTACGAAATAGACAGCACCCTAGACGACAACAGAATAAACATCACTTTGGGAATAAAAAATTATGCTTATAAATATTCCGACTACTCTGATTCCATTGCTGAGAAACAACACCAACGCTTTTACATAAAGAACATTTATATCCAACCCGACTTTGTTTCAAAAAAGATGGATTATGGGCAAAAAGATACCATCAGAATAGAATCGGGAACAGGTAAGGAAATTGCCGACTCGGTAAAGGGAAAAGATGTAGATTATTTTATTTTACATACCACCGATCTAAAATTCAAAACAAGAGTTTTATTGGGCTGCGTATTTTTAAGAAAAGGAGAGCTTTACCAATTACAGAACACGGATGATACTTACAAGCGACTTTCGGAATTGAAATCATTTAAAACAATTAACATTTCATTTAAACAAGTGGGTGGCGATTTCTTGGATTGTCATATACAATTGAGTCCTATTCCAAAGCAATCGTTCACTATAGAATCAGAAGGAACAAATACCGGCAACGGAAATTTAGGAATTTCCGGAAGTATCGTTTATCAAAACAGAAATTTATTAAAAGGTGCTGAAGTTTTTGAACTAAGATTGAAAGGTGGTATTGAAGCTCAAAAAACCGCAAACAGCAATTCATCCAATATCAGTACGGCTTCACAGTTCAACACCATTGAACTTGGTCCTGAAATAAATATTTACATTCCTCGTTTTTTAATTCCTTTTAAAGTCAAAGCTTCTAAACGATCAAACCCTAAAACAATATTCACCAGTTCCTTTAATTTTCAGCAACGACCAGATTTTACAAGATATATATACAATCTTTCCTTTTCCTACACGTGGAAAGAAACTCCCAAAAAGCGACATACAGTGAGTCCTGTTGTTTTAAACTTTGTAAAAGTTGATTTGCAAACTAACTTTCTTGACAATATTAATGATTTGTATTTGATTAATAGTTTTACCGATCACATGGCAACTAGCACGCGTTATTCGTTTACATACAATGAACAAAATCTAAAAAAAGAAGAAAACTTTTCATATTTCCGCGCAAATGCTGAGTCGTCAGGAAATATTTTGCGAGGAATTTACAATATGGCAAATTCTATTAATGAAAATACATTTGCAAAAGATGACCAAGGTAGATACACAATATTTGATGTTGCCTATTCGCAATACCTCCGTGTAGATGGCGATCTTAGATATTATTTCAATACAAACGAAATCAACAAAGTAGTTTTTAGACTTGCTGCAGGTATTGGAAAACCATTGGCAAACTTTAAAGCATTACCCTTTGAGCGTAGTTTTCATAGTGGTGGCGCGAACGGAATTCGTGCTTGGCAAGCAAGAACATTAGGCCCTGGCTCCTACAATGATGGTGAAGAAATATCATTCGGACAAATTGGTGACGGACAAATAGAAGCAAATATTGAATACCGATTTAAGATGTTTAAAATGTTGAAAGGGGCACTATTTATTGATGGCGGAAATACGTGGTTACAGAAAAAAGAGATTAGCCGTCCGGGAGGAGAATTTCAATTTGACCGCTTTGCAAAAGAAATAGCAATAGGTTCAGGAATGGGACTAAGAGCCGATTTTGGTTTTTTTATTATCCGTTTTGATACTGGAGTAAAAATACGTGATCCAAAATTTCCGGAAGAAAAAAGATGGGTAGCAGAACACCTTTTTGATGCAGAGTGGAAAAGAGTTTACCGTGTTGAACATAGTAATCGTAAATACGACTTTTTTACTTTCAATTTAGGGATTGGATACCCTTTTTAGTTGAGAGTTGGGAGAACGGAGCTACAAGAACGTAGTTAACTCTAACTTCACCCTGAGCATTCTTCGTTGAAGCAGACAATATCGAATGGGTTGTTTTTTTCTAACGTGAATCATGAAATATACTCCAATGGTTCAAATTGGCTTAGCATGACTACTAAATTACTCCAAAGCTTTCCTAATACCCTTCCCCATTAATGAACAAATGAACCAATGAACTATTGAACTTTTTACTATATTTGCCTTCCTTAAAAATCAATAAAATGTTAATAGTTGACTAAAAGTTGACTTGAAACTTTAGACTTTGAACTTAAAAATATGGCATCGAAAAAAATCGAAGAGTTATTGGGCGCTAATGCTAGTCTGCTAACTCACACTTGTAAAACCATTTCAAAAGAAAATATTCATTTGCCCGGTAGCGATTTTGTGGAGCGTATTTTCCAACAAACCAACCGAAACCCACAAGTATTGCGTAGCTTGCAACAATTGTACGGAACAGGAAGATTAGCAAACACAGGTTATATGAGTATTTTACCTGTTGACCAAGGAATTGAACACAGCGCAGGTGCATCCTTTGCTCCTAACCCTATTTATTTTGATTCAGAAAACATTGTAAAACTTGCTATTGAAGGTGGCTGTAACGCAGTGGCTTCAACATTTGGAGTTCTTGGTTCTGTTTCTCGTAAATATGCTCACAAAATCCCTTTCATTGTAAAATTAAATCACAACGAATTTTTAAGTTACCCAAATAAATTTGATCAAATCATGTTTGGTTCTGTAGAAGATGCTTGGAACATGGGCGCTGTTGCAGTTGGAGCAACTATCTATTTTGGTTCTCCTGAATCTGGCCGTCAAATTGTGGAAGTAGCACAAGCATTTGACCGTGCTCACGAATTAGGAATGGCAACCGTTTTATGGTGTTATACTCGCAACAATGCTTTCAAAAAAGATGGTGTGGATTACAGCACTGCAGTGGATTTGTCTTCTCAAGCAAATCACTTGGGAGTTACTATTCAAGCTGATATCATCAAACAAAAAATGTCCGATAAAAACGGTGGTTATACTGCATTAAATTATGGCAAAACACATCCAAAAGTATATTCTGAATTAACTACTGATAATCCAATTGACTTATGCCGTTACCAAGTTGCAAACTGCTACATGGGAAGAATGGGATTAATTAATTCGGGTGGAGAATCAAAAGGTGCATCCGATTTAGCGGAAGCAGTTACAACAGCAGTAGTTAATAAACGCGGTGGCGGACAAGGTTTGATATCGGGAAGAAAAGCATTTCAAAAACCTGTTAAAGAAGGAGTTGAACTTCTAAATACCATACAGGACGTGTATTTAGATAAGAATATTACAATAGCATAAACGAATGTGACAATTTGGAAATATGGCAATTTGCTCTAAAGGACTACCTTTGGGAGAGATGATCCAAATCCTAATTTTCAAATTTTTACCCGAAGGGGCAAGAGTAATTTTTAAATTTTTAAATTAAAAAGATGAGTTGGTTTAAACGTATAAAAGAAGGTATCACTACATCAACAAAGGAGAAAAAAGAAACTCCTGAAGGCTTGTGGTATAAATGTCCTTCTTGCAAAAAAATTGCAAACACTACTGAGCACGAACTTAACATGTATGTTTGTCCGAATGAAGATTGTCAGTACCACGAAAAATTAGGTTCTGCAGAATATTTCAAAATTATTTTCGATAATAACGAGTTTGTTGAATTGAATGAAAACCTTACAGCCGGTGATCCATTGCAGTTTGTGGATACCAAAAAATATGAAGATCGCTTGGTGGATACCGCTGAAAAAACTGGTTTAAAAGATGCTTTGAGAACAGGTCACGGAAAAGTGGATGGAGAAGATTTGGTGATTGCCTGCATGGACTTCAGTTTTATTGGTGGTTCGATGGGCTCGGTAGTTGGTGAAAAAATTGCCAGAGCTTGTGACTATTGCATTGAAAACCGTATTCCTTTAATGATTATCTCTAAATCGGGCGGTGCTCGTATGATGGAGGCTGCATTCTCTTTAATGCAAATGGCTAAAACAGCTGCAAAGCTTTCGCTGATGGCAGAAGCAAAAGTACCTTATATTTCTTTCTTAACAGATCCAACAACGGGAGGCGTTACAGCTTCTTACGCCATGTTGGGCGATTTGAACATTGCGGAGCCGGGTGCTTTGATTGGCTTTGCTGGTCCACGTGTTGTAAAAGAAACAATCGGAAAAGACTTACCAAAAGGCTTTCAAACCTCAGAATTTGTATTGGAACATGGCTTTTTAGATAAAATCGTGAACCGAAAGGATTTGAAGAGCAAATTGGCGCAATTGCTGAAGATGTTTAAAAACTAAGAGATTGGGTCACTAAGGTAACGGAGTGATTATAGTGATTAAGTAATGGGTGCATTAACATGAACAAGATACCTTTTGCTATGCTAATTTTCATTTCGCTGTCATCTTGCCGCAACAACAGCCTTGTGGAAAGCGGAGTGCTGGAAAAGTGTCAAATAACTTCGGTGGAAGAAACAACTAGCAGCCATCCAGGGTCCAGCAGAATTAGCTCCTTTAACCTTACTTACACCCTGAATTCGGATAGCACACACGCAGCCTACAAAGTAGTTTGTTATGCAGATTTCATGTATTCCGAAAATGAGACAAGGAAATACAAAGGCAAGAATTTCGATGTTATTCTTATGAAAGATTATCCTCACATGAACCAGATATTGCTGAGCCCAGAAGACTATGAGCATTTTCATAAAGAAATTCCCGATTCCATGACTTGGATTATTAATTATATCAAAGGATGGCACCGTACAAGCCATGGATTGCTTCAATATTAATGATTGAGGAGTTAACGTCATTCTGTGATACCCTTCGACTACGTTCTGGGCAGGCTCGGAATCTCCCTACTAGAAAGGCTGCTCAAATTCATGAGATCCCGTGTCGGGGCACGGGATGACTGTTCTAATGAAGATTTATAGTCAAAATATACTTTTTTATTGTTGATTTAAAAAGAATTTCTATCTTTGCAGTCCTAAAAAATAAAAACAAAAAAGACGAATACGATGTATTTAACAGCAGAAATTAAAAAAGACATTTTCAAAAAGCACGGAAAATCTGAAAAAGATACCGGATCATCAGAAGGACAAATCGCTTTGTTCACTTTCAGAATTGCTCATTTAACAGAGCATTTGAAAAAAAATAAAAAAGATTTTGGAACTCAAAAATCTCTTATCGCATTAGTTGCTAACAGACGTAGTTTATTAGATTACGTAAAAGAAAACGACATCGAAAGATACCGTGCTATCGTTAAGAAACTTGATTTAAGAAAATAGTTTGATATTCTTAAGATAACCTTTACAAAAGGCATTCTACCAAAAGTAGAATGCTTTTTGTGTATATAACACTCAAGAATTTTATATTTAAATTAAATAATAGGTAGGTAAAGAAAACAATAAATTAAAACCCATCCTTCGTTAAAACTACGGAGGATAAAAACAAAAAAAAACATGTCACAAATTGGAATTACACACACTTTTAAATTAGCTGATGGTCGCGAGATATCATTGGAAACAGGAAAACTAGCAAAACAAGCTGATGGTTCAGTAGTAGTAAGAATGGGAGACACCATGTTGCTTGCAACAGTTGTAGCTAAAGAAGATGCAAAAGAAGGAACCGACTTTTTGCCATTATCAGTTGATTATCAAGAAAAATTTGCTTCTGCTGGTCGCTTCCCTGGAGGCTTTTTCAAACGTGAAGCAAGAATTTCTGATTACGAAATATTAATTTGCCGTTTAGTAGACCGCGCATTACGCCCACTCTTCCCTGAAGATTTTCACGCGGATGTTCAAGTATTAATTTCATTAATTTCTGGAGATAAAAACGAAATGCCGGATGCACTAGCTTGTTTAGCTGCTTCTGCTGCTATTTCAATATCTAACATTCCGTTTAACGGACCAGTATCTGAAGTACGTGTTGCAAAAATTGATGGAAAATATGTTATCAACCCAACAGTTGAAGCAAATGCAAAAGCTACACTTGAAATGATTGTTGCTGCAAATGCAAAAGACATCATGATGGTAGAAGGTGAAATGAAAGAAGCTTCTGAAGCAGAAATGTTAGAAGCAATTAAATTCGCACACGAAGCAATCAAATTAGAAATTACTGCAATCAACGAACTAGTTGCTAAAGTAGAAGCTAAAAATGGCAAAATTGTTAAACGTGAATATTGTCACGAAATAAACGATGCTGATTTAAGAACTCGTGTTCACGCTGAACTTTATGATAAAGCATACGCTGTTGCAAAAACACAAAACCCGAATAAAAAAGAACGTGGTGCTGCTTTCAAAGCGGTTGTTGCTGAATTTATTGCTGCATTTACAGAAGAAGAAAAAGCAAGCATCAACACTACTCTAGTAAAAAAATATTATCACGAAGTGGAATACAACGCTGTTCGTAGATTTGTATTAGATGAAAGAGCTCGTTTGGATGGTCGTAAAACTGATCAAATTCGCCCTATCTGGAGCGAAATTGGTTATTTGCCTTCTGCTCACGGTTCTGCTGTTTTCACTCGTGGTGAAACACAATCTTTAACTACTGTTACTTTAGGTACTAAATTAGATCTTCAATCAATTGACAGAGCTTTGTACCAAGGACAAAATAACTTTATGTTACATTACAACTTCCCTGCATTTTCTACAGGTGAAGTAAAACCAAATCGTGGACCAGGAAGACGTGAAGTTGGACATGGTAATTTGGCTGAACGTTCGTTAAGACAAGTTCTTTCTCCAGAAAATCCTTACACAATTCGTATCGTTTCTGATATTTTAGAATCAAATGGTTCATCATCAATGGCAACAGTTTGTGCTGGTACATTGGCAATGATGGATGCTGGTGTTAAAATTACAAAACCGGTTTCTGGTATTGCAATGGGATTAATCACGGATGATAAAGGAAAATATGCTATTCTTTCTGATATCTTAGGTGATGAAGATCACTTAGGTGATATGGACTTTAAAGTTACTGGAACAAAAGACGGAATCACTGCTTGTCAAATGGATTTGAAGGTTGATGGTTTACCTTACGAAGTAATGGCTGAAGCATTAGAACAAGCTAAACAAGGTCGTTTGCACATCTTAGCGGAGATGGAAAAAACAATTAAAACATCTCGTGAAGATTACAAACCACATGCTCCTCGCATTGTGAAAATGGTTATTCCTAAAGAATTTATTGGTGCAATCATCGGACCTGGAGGAAAAATTATTCAAGAAATGCAACGTGAAACTGGTGCTACCATTGTTATTGAAGAAAAAGATGGAATGGGACACATTGATATCGTAGCAGTTGATAAAGATAAAATTGATGCAGTATTGGCTAAAATTAAAGGCATCGTTGCTCAACCAGAAGTGGGTGAAGTATACGAAGGAAAAGTAAAATCAATTATGGCATTTGGTGCTTTCGTTGAATTTATGCCTGGTAAAGACGGCTTATTGCACATTTCTGAAGTAAATCATTCTCGCTTAGAAAGTATGGATGGCGTATTAAAAGAAGGTGAAAAAATACAAGTGAAATTAATTGGAACTGATCCTAAAACAGGAAAGTTCAAATTGTCACGCAAAGCATTGTTACCGAAACCGGAAGCAGCTGCTAATTAATATTTAGAATTTCTAATTATAAAAGAACTCTCATTGAAAAATGGGAGTTTTTTTATGGGCATTCGCGAATTCAAAACCCTGTCTACCGGACAGGCAGGTAAAGAATTTACGTTATGTTCGAGACTAATCTTCATTACAAGCATTATCAATTCCCCCTTTGAAAAAGCAGGGCTAGGGGGATTTTTTCCTCGTAAACCAATTTCTCTTAAAAACTTCACATCCCGTTTTCAAAATAATCAAGCCCCAATTCAAATGGACAAGGGAATGAATCTCGAGTTTGGTGATGCTCAACTTCAAACTTAAAACCTGAAATTCACGAATGAAAATCGGAAAAACGAATGTATCTGATTTGGAAACTGCCACCATTAAGCATTCTACTCAAATCTGTCTCCATCGGCAAAAAAGCCTCATTTATCCTAAAAAAAATGTAACTTAGTTGAAACTTTTAGGAAACATTAGCGTATAGTTATTGGTTTTAAATTATACCCCAATTTATGAGACAGCTCAAGATATCCAAACAGGTTACCAACCGTGAAACAGCGTCACTCGACAAGTACTTACAAGAAATAGGAAAAGTTGACCTAATTACTGCAGATGAAGAAGTTGAATTGGCACGCAAAATCCGTGCTGGAGATCAATCTGCTCTGGAAAAATTAACAAAAGCCAATTTGCGTTTCGTAGTATCCGTATCTAAACAATACCAAAACCAAGGACTTAGTCTCCCCGATTTAATTAACGAAGGAAACTTAGGTTTGATTAAAGCTGCTCAACGCTTTGATGAAACACGTGGTTTTAAATTTATATCTTATGCCGTGTGGTGGATTCGTCAATCCATTCTTCAAGCTTTAGCAGAACAATCACGTATTGTACGTTTGCCTTTGAATAAAATTGGTTCCATCAATAAAATCAACAAAGCCTTTTCTAAATTAGAACAAGAATACGAGCGTGAACCTAGTCCCTCTGAAATTGCTGGTATGTTAGAAATAACCGAAACAGAAGTAAAAGAGTCGATGAAAAATACGGGCCGCCACGTTTCTATGGATGCACCTTTAACAACTGGTGACGACAATGCAGGTAGCATGTATGATGTAATGCAAGCCGATGATAGTCCGAGCCCAGAAAATGGTTTATTAAATGAAAGTTTGCGCAGAGAAATTGAACGTGCTTTGCATACCCTTACGTCAAGAGAAGCTGATGTTGTGCGTTTATACTTTGGTTTAAGCGGAGAGCATGCAATGACCTTAGAAGAGATAGGTGAAAAATTTGATTTAACACGTGAACGTGTTCGTCAGATTAAAGAAAAAGCAATTCGTAGATTAAAACATACGTCCAGAAGTAAAATATTGAAAACGTATTTAGGATAGTGATTTGTGATTGTTGCGAGGTTCCACTCGCGAAGGCGAGCATAGCCTCGCCAATTAAAATTTCAAGAAGAGAGTTCCTAATGGGACTCTTTTTTTTGAGGAGATTTGATTATATTTGGTATAAAATAAGAGGAAACCAAAACTACCCCAACATTCCATATTTGGACGTATTGAGGAAGTTTTTGAGAAGAAAACTTCCTCTATAAGAGAGTTAGCGGTCATTGTAAAGAACGACAGAGCAACGATAAACCGACAGACAAAAAATGAAAAGAAAAGCCAACGCTTCAGCAAAATCAAAAGAGGTGCAACCCCACCCACAAGCCGACACACGGTTGCACCACATTTGCTTTTGCCCCAACGCACAAAAACTCCGTAGCCACTGACAATTGTATATATGGAATTTTTGAACCACAACTTTTTTAAAACCCTAATTGAGAACAGCAAACAAACTCTCAATGAGACATTCAATTTTTCCAACCACAACTTTTCAAGATTTGACTTTGTAAACTCTTCCTTAGTTGACAAAGTTTTACAAACGGACAGGACAAACTTGCTTATCACAACGCCTGACAAAGACCGTTTAAGCGAACTTTTTATTCCAGCAACTTTAATTGCGACACTTCATTGCATCAAAGCAAACGCAAGTGCAAGCACTTGCTTGCAGGTGGACGAAATAATTCTTGACAAACAAGACGGCAGAGTTTCAACAGTTAGAGCAGTGAACGAAACTCAAACTTTTATTTTGCCTTTAGGAACGACAAAGAGAGTTCTACTTGACAACCAATTAAAGTATGTTCAACTTTCTCCAAAGTTTGCCGACAGATTAGAAGAAGCACGATATAGCCAACCAAGAGTGAAAAATTTTGAAAAGAAAATGTTTGAGTTCCTCAAACATTACAGTTCAATTCTTTCTCACTTTCGTTCCAACGAAATTCACATTCCTTTAAAGAACAAAACGAAAACTATAATAGTAGCATCCAAAAATGAAATGCTAAATCAGATTCCTGATTGCATTCCATTTCAGTATATGAATAAAAGCGGAGAGGTTTATCCCGACACACCTTTTGACCCTTTGCTGATTGTAGTAAATGATTTCAAAACAGTGAAAGAACATTTCATTGAAAAGGAAATTCCTATTGATACACTGATTGTTTTTGGCGATAATAAATATCGCCAATCAATTGCTGCAATTTCAAAAAGCTACCGACAAGAAAAATTTAATCGCTGCATTTTTATCGGAACACAAGATGTTGAGACAGGAGAAAATTTTGAAGTGCTGAAATGGAATTGGACTTTACCTGAAATAAAATTCTTTGACCAAATACAATATCAAAACCTAAGTTCTGAAACTATTCTGAATCCTGAATTGAGTGCGGAAACTTTAAACTTCACTCACTTCATTACTGAAACTGAAAAGCATTACGACAATCTGATAAACTTGAAAAAACTTTTGAAGTTCATTCGCAAAGTTTATCCAATAACTGCAATACACAACGAAAGAAGAATAAGAGAAAGAGCCAATGAAATTTTTGAAAGTTTCTTAATTGAAGCAGAAGAAATATTTCAAGACGGGTATTACAACATTGATAAAGATTATAAAGATGATTTTGAGAAACTCAAAATCATTTACAAAAACATCATCAATCAGATTAAGCACTCAAACAAAAAAGATATTTGGTTTAAGACAGCAAAGAATTTTGATTTCATAGTAGTTCCAAAGTCAATCAAAAGCCATTGCGAAAAAGAACTTGCAAGTTGCTTGAATAGTCAGCAGAAAGGAATGAGAGTAAATAATCTTGAAAACATTTCAGCACTATTTAACCAACCCGAACCAACTTTAGATTCTGCATATATTGGTTTGAAAGAAACCAAAGTAATAACCGTTTCTGAATTCTTTAAAAAAGAAACAGATGGAAAAACCCATCTGTTTCTTTCGCTTTACAGCAACGGTGTTTATCCTGATCTGTTATTGCAAAAGATTCTTGCAAGCAATCAGAAAACAAAAATCATTTGTTACGAAGAAGAAGCCAAAGCAATGCAAATCTATTTGCAAAGTTTTCAAAGGAACGATGAACTTGAACTTCGTTCAAGTCAGCGTGAAATGCTTTGCGGTTTGCATTATCCTGAATCTCTAAACATCAGTGATGAAAATATTGACGAGTGGATTAAATACTTGATTCAATTTGACGAGCAAAAATTTACAAGAGGAGAAGAACATAAATTTGAAATTGCTTTTGAAGATGAAACCAAAACAATAGAGAGAGAATCCAAGAGTGTATTTGTTGACGAGTGCGAAGAACATTACAAAGAAGTCCGCCAGTTAAAGAAAGGCGACAGAGTGAGGATATATCAGAATCCCGATAAAGAAATTTTACACGACATCATAAAAATGACGGATGAAAAAGAACTCTTCTCAAGAGTAGATTATTTTTCATCACTTTGGAAAAACGCTTTGAGAGAATATTATTCAAGTAAAGGTTTCGGTTTTCATTTTGAAAACCTATTTGAAGAACTAAAAGAAAATGGTTTGTCAGTTGAAATACATCGTTTAGAAAGTTGGATGAAGCAAGACAACAAAACAAAATTTCCAATGAAGAAAAGAGATTTGCTTTCAATAATCAAAACAGTAAATCATCCCGAACTAAATAAAGGCATCCAAAATATTTTCGCAATGAAAACAGAATATTCAGGAAGAATAATAAAAGCAGGTGTTGACTTTAGCGAAGAAATAAATACATATATCTTGAGCAACGAAAAAGGCAAGATGCTGAATTGGCTTTCTGAAAATCATATTC
>Ga0163151_10003431_pt1 | contig 22847 bp, 21 predicted proteins | sample OliLakLV19MP5IB2_FD_145596 | JGI IMG/M metagenome (GOLD analysis project Ga0163151, IMG submission 145596) | Freshwater microbial mat bacterial communities from Lake Vanda, McMurdo Dry Valleys, Antarctica - Oligotrophic Lake LV.19.MP5.IB-2 | ecosystem: Environmental > Aquatic > Freshwater >... | reverse complement strand
ATGCACCATCTCCGCAATAGTAAGCCCAATAGACAAGCTTGAGGTTGCTGCTGGAGATGGTGCATTGAGTACATGGATGATAGTTCCTTTATCCACTATAGAAAAATCGTCGAGCAACTGCCCATCACGACTGCAGGCTTGTGCACGAATTCCTGAACCTCCGGGAATCAAATCATCTTTTTGCACTTCAGGAATTAATCTTTGCAAAGCTTTTGTAAATGCAGATTTTGAAAAAGAACGATAAAATTCTCCAAGTCCAGTTTTCCAATATTTCATCGCTACTTTTCTAAAGCCTGGCCATGATAGTGAATGCCATAATTCGCTCAAATTAAAATCTGTTTTTTTATAAGCTTCTTTTCCAAATGCAAATACTGCATTGGGTCCAGCCTCAATACCGCCGCCAATCATACGGGTGAAATGAACTCCTAAAAATGGGAAGTTGGGATCGGGAACAGGATATATTAAATTCTTCACCAAGTATTGCCTTTCAGGAGAAAGTATATAATACTCTCCACGAAAAGGTATGATACGAACATCTAATTTCACTTCACTTAATGCAGCTATTTGGTCGCTAAAAATCCCTGCACAATTTATTATATATTTTGTTTCGAATTCCTTTTTCTCTGTTTGTATAATATTATAATCTTTCTCTATAATATCAATTACTTTTTCGTTATAATGTATTTCACCGCCCAACTCTACATACAGTTCGGCATACTTCAATGATACAGTTTTGTAATTGATGATACCTGTCTGAGGTACTACAATACCAGCTATTCCTGCACAATGGGGTTCGTATTTCTTAATTTCCTCTTCGGTAATTTTGAGCAGTCCGTTCAATCCATTTTCAATACCTCTATTATATATATTTTCCAATGCAGGTAATTCCTTTTCATTGGTGGCTACGATAATTTTTCCGCAGAGTTCATAAGGTATATCATACTGCTTTGCAAACTCGATAAGCATGTCATAACCTCGCAAACAATTGATGGCTTTACTACTTCCATGTTTGTAATAGATTCCACTATGTATTACTCCACTATTATGCCCCGTTTGGTGGCAAGCTACTTCATGCTCTTTTTCTAATATGGCGATTTTTAATCTAGGATTCTTTTTTATAATATGATATCCTGTGGCCAATCCAACTATTCCCCCGCCTATTATTATAATATCATATTTCATGTAGTTATATAGTTATTTTAATATAACTGCCGTAACCCTATATCCTCTTTTGGTCAAAAGGTTTAGCAAGCCCATATTACCCGGCAAGTGCAAAGCACCAACTGCTATAAACATACTTTGCTTAGAGGCTTGGTCGACAAAAATTTCGACCCATTTTTTGTTGCGTCTATCAAGAAGTATATCCATATCTATTCCTGCCCCTGGCTCATTGGCAAGTTTGTTTAAGTTTTCCAAATCACCCGCTTTATAATACATGAGCAATTTATTCATCATCCCTGTATCATCCGCTTCTTTTTTCAACCCCTCTATAAAATTTGTAGCCTGCTTCTCCACAGGTGTTTCATCAAATAACATAGCTGCTTGCATCTCATCGGTTTCTAAGCCACGCAAAATTTTATGGTTTGCTTTTGCCAAAGAAAATAATTTTTGGTCGATGGAAAAACTTTTATCATCAACATTCTTCGATTTCATGAGTTCCATAGCAGCTAACATGGTTTGAATAAATGCCGGTTTGAATTTTTTATAATCAGAAATATCAATATCCAAACTATCTAACAAATACTTTGAAGCCCATTGGTAATCCTCGGGTTTGAAACAACTTTCCAAATCACGCCCCTTTAAAAAAGCATGTTTCAAAATATTTTTTTGGTTCACTGAATCAAAATTCATTTCACCATAAAATGCTTCGCAAAGATTTATAAGTGAATCGTATTGAGCCAATGTTTTATCATTGGGTTTCACACCCAAATGAAACGTACCGAATATATAACAATCACTTTTAATACCATTACCGCTCACCTTCCACAGCAAGCTTTTCTGCATGGTTTGTCCACTGCATATATTATATAATAATAACAGAAAAAATGGAAGTGTTTTGGTATACTTCAAATCTGTTATATTATATTACTAAAATGAAAAATATTATTGTATTCCCATCAACTCACAATCAAAAATTAGGGTTGAGTTTGGAGGTATAGTCCCTTTATCTGCTGCACCGTATCCCAAATTTGGGGGAATGATCAAACGAATACAATCTCCTACTTCCATTAAAGCAATTCCCTCATCCCAACCTTTTATAACACGGCCTTGACCCAAAGGGAAGGGAAGAGGTTCACCGCGATCGACTGAGCTATCAAATTTTTTACCATTTGCCAAGCTGCCTGTATAATGTACAAATACTGTTTGTCCTGCAGCAGGTTTTTTACCACTACCACTTTTCTTTACTATAATATATTGAAGTCCTGATGCCGTAGTTTCAATTTTTTGTCCTGCTACATCCAAAGGATGTGACTGGCATTTCCCAAATGTGGGTTGCTCACCGGGCACTATTGTCTCTGTTCCTTCTTCTTGAGCATCCAATACTTCTATTTCAAAATACAAAGTGGAATTCGGTGGTATAATACCACCTCCCACTTCACGAGTTCCATAAGCCAATGCAGGCGGTATTACAAACGCTGCTTTGTCGCCCACGTTCATCAATGCCAATGCTTCTTCCCAACCTTGTATCACACGACCTTGTCCCAACGCTACTGTGAATGGTTCACCTCTATCAAGCGAACTGTCGAACTTTTTGCCTTTCATTAATTTGCCTGTATAATGTACACTCACATTATCACCCTTTTTTGTTTTGCGGCCATTGCCTTTTTGTAGATAATAGTATTTAATCCCACTTGCAGTAGTTAATACTTCTTTCCCTTCCAAACTTATAGGAATTGGTTTAACAACATCTACCAATTCCACATCGAATATTAATATAGAATTTCCGGGTATCGGTCCTTGTCCATTTTCGCCATAGCCCATTGCGGCAGGAATTATTAAAGTGGCTTTTTCACCTTTGCCCAAATATTTAATACCTTGATCCCAACCTTCTATTACCATGTGCGATCCCAAAATAAATTCAAACGGCTGCCCTCTTCCCACTGATTCGTCGAAAACGGTGCCATTGGTAAGTTTGCCTATATAGTGTACCTTTACTTGGTCACCTTCTTCGGCTTTTGGGTTTTTGTTTTTCTGCGTGATAATAATTTGAAGTCCTCCCGGAGCATTAATGGTGTCGTACATGGGTTTCTTGATTGTGGTTTTTTGATTAATTGAGGTTGGCTTCGCAGCAACTTTTGCTTTTGTGTTGGTCTTATTTTGACCCAATAAAAAGAAACTGTTTAGGATAATTGATAAAAAAATGAGGGCTATTCTTTGCATTACTTTGTTTTTTTATTTTTAGCCTGCAAAGATAAGACCAATCAATTATTAATTGGCTTTTATAGTCGGGTCGAGCTGAATTTTTACGTCCCCTCCTCCATGAGGAAAAACATCTTTCAGTTTCACTACCAATTTTATTTTGTCGCCTTTTTTCATAAAATCTGGGAAATCCATATTGTTAATTTTAAAAACAGAATCGGCACTCACTTTAAATTCAGCACTGTCGCCCACACTCATTTGTAATACACACTCATTGGGGCCACCAACAAAATCCCTTTCAAGAAGGATAGTTTGATCCAAAGAATCGTTACTCCTGAATAACTTTTTCTCTGTGCCATCGGGCATTATGTAAAACATTTTGTAGGCCATTTTAATATTATCTCCATACACAGGTTTGGGCCCATTTTTCTTAATATAAAATTTTGCATCGCCAATAATTTTGGGGTCATTCCCGTTTTTACAAGCATTGATGGTTATGATGGCCAAGGTGAGATACAGTATTTTTTTCATGATGCTATTTATAACGGGATAATTTGTTTTTTATTGTGATGATGTTTTTTTAAAGAGGGCTCAAAATTAGACTAAAAAATCTTGCCTCCACTAATCACAATATTGGTATTATATATTTGCCTAAGGGGGGATTTTTCACGTTTCAAAATTTTTATTCCGCAAAGGCCACGCATCATGCATATTTTCGCACAGCATCAAAAATGATTTGTGAATCTGAGTTGTCTTCGATTAACTCAGACTGACAGAAACCAGACTGACTAATGTAAAAAATATAACACTTCGACAAGCCCGATACCTATCGGGACAGTGTGACAAAAAATATAAAATAATCCCGCCGCGGCGGGGTAAAATAGAAAATAAACCTATGGCTTCAAAACGAGGACGTACCAATACCAACGGCAAAGAAGAAGAAATGCCGAAAGCAAAAATTACCCGAGAATCGCTTAGGCAATCGCTCATGGTATTCGATTATGTAAAACCCTATCGTGTCTATTTTTGGCTAGGGCTTTTATTTATAGGTCTCTCTGCATTATCAACCTTGCTTTTCCCTTTTTTATTGGGATTAATGATAGATGTAGTTGACCCGAAGCACCAAGCAGGAACAGCAGTAGCAGGCGGGCAAATGACTGCAGCTTTAAAAAATTTACTGGGTATTACCGAAATTTCTCGCACCACTGTTTTATTCCTCATTATTGGTCAACTTGGTTTGCAAATGATATTCTCTTTTATGCGGGTATATATGCTCACTCAAGCAGGTGAGCGTTCTTTGGCCGATTTGCGTAAATCGGTTTTCTCAAAAATATTGACTATGCCCATGAACTTCTTTAGTCAACGTAGGGTAGGCGAATTAAGCAGTCGCATCACGGCTGACCTTAGTCAGATTCAGGATGCTATATCATCAATGTTAGCTGAATTTCTGAGAGGTATTATAACATTGGTTGCCGGCCTTTGGCTTATATTTTATATATCGCCACAAATGGCTTTGGTGATGCTGGCAGTGGTTCCTGTAATAGCAGTTTTAGCTGTTGTGTTTGGAGTGCGAATCCGCAAAAAATCGAAGGAAGCCCAAGACCAACTTGCCGACACGGGAACCATTGTGCACGAAGCATTTCAAGCCATTAGTATTGTAAAGGCATTTACGAATGAAGGTTATGAAGGCCGCCGCTACGGTAAAAATATGGATTTGGTGGTGAAGACAACTATACAAAATGCATTCTTTAGGGGATTATTTATTTCAGGACTTATTTTCTCAGTATTTGGTGCCATTGGATTTGTTGTTTGGTATGGTGTCGGCTTAGTTCAAGCAGGCGATATATCAGTGGGTGATTTGGTGAAATTTGTTGTGCTCACCAGTTTTGTGGGAGGCACTATGGCAGGCTTTGCCGATATGTTTAGTCAATTGCAAAAAACCATTGGGGCAACACAGCGTGTTCGCGAAATTCTGCGTGAGAAAGGAGAGACCATTGATACTGAATTAATAATTGAAGACCAGCCAAGGCTTCGTGGCGATGTAGCAATTCAAAATATATCTTTCAATTACCCCAGTCGCCCCGATTTGAATGTATTAAACAATATATCTTTTGCCGCAGAGCAAGGTCAACAAATTGCGATTGTAGGTCCAAGCGGTACAGGCAAATCGACCGTTACAAATTTATTATTGGGATTTTATAATGCTCAAAGTGGACATATATTAATTGATGGAAAACCAAGCACTGATTACCCGCTCACTTATTTGCGTAGCCAGATGGCCTTGGTGCCACAGGATGTTATATTATTTGGCGGTACCATAGGGGAGAATATATTATATGGTCGCCCCACTGCCACAAAAGACGAAGTGGAGGAAGCTGCAAAAAAAGCAAATGCCCATAATTTTATTACCCAATTTCCCGAAGGATATAATACTATTGTTGGCGAACGTGGTGTGCAATTGTCGGGTGGGCAACGGCAACGTGTTGCAATTGCCAGGGCAATTCTAAAAAATCCAGCAATACTTATTTTAGACGAAGCTACCAGTAGCCTCGATAGCGAAAGCGAACAAGTAGTGCAAGAAGCATTAGACTTGTTGATGCAGGGACGAACTTCCTTTGTAATAGCTCACAGACTTAGTACTATCCGCAATGCTCACCAAATTGTAGTGATAGATAAGGGAACCGTTGCCCAGCAAGGCACGCATAACGAACTATATGCTCAGGAGGGTGGACTCTATAGAAATCTATATGACATTCAGTTTGAGTAAGGACATATGTATCAGCCAATGTTTCTACATTTATTATATATAATATTTTTATTGACAACAGGCATGATTTTAGCAGTACCTAAATCATCCAAAAAAAAGTTTCCTAATCCTATACGCATAATATTCAGCCTATTTAAAATAGGCTATTGTATTGAAGAAAAAATTGATTAAATTTGCAGACTTTTTTAGGGAAGATATACATACATTAATAATTATAATACATCAACATGAGGCAGCTTAAAATATCCAAACAGTTTACTAACCGCGAAAGCAAATCACTTGATAAGTACTTAAACGAAATAAGTAAAGTGCCCATGATTGATGCCCAGGAGGAAGTAGAATTGGCAGGTCGTATCCGTGAAGGAGACCAAGTAGCTTTGGAGAAAATGGTGAATGCCAACTTGCGTTTTGTGGTATCAGTTTCTAAACAATATCAAAATCAAGGACTTACTTTAGGTGATCTTATTAATGAAGGTAACTTGGGTTTGATAAAAGCCGCCAAACGTTTTGACGAAACACGTGGATTCAAATTTATCTCTTATGCGGTGTGGTGGATTCGTCAATCTATTTTACAAGCATTGGCCGACCAAAGCCGTATCGTTCGTTTGCCTTTGAACAAAGTTGGTTCAATCGGACGTATTGGCATTGCTGCTGCTGCACTTGAGCAAAAATTTGAACGTGAGCCTACAGCCGAAGAAATTGCTGAAATGCTCGAAATACCATTGATAGAAGTTGAAAATGCCATGCGTAGCAATGGTCGCCATTTATCTATTGATGCTCCGCTTACCGAAGGTGAGGACAATACTTTATTAGGTGTGCTCGACCAAAACGATGAGCCTGATCCCGACAATGGTTTGATTAATGAATCATTACAACGCGAAATCAATCGTGTAATCTCAACCTTAAGTGATAAAGAAAAGGATATTCTTAAATACTATTATGGTTTGGATGGTAACGTAGCCCATACATTAGAAGATATATCAGACAAAATAGGTTTGACCCGTGAACGTGTGCGTCAAATTAAAGAGAAAGCTTTGCGTCGTTTACGCAAATCATCTAAAAGCAAAATATTGAAAGCCTATTTAGGTTAATCATTCGCCGGCAGCGAATATAATACTTAAGAAAGTCTGGCTCAAAAAGCCGGGCTTTTTTTTATTGCCACCGTCTTTGAGCCAAGTGAATCAGGTCATCATACAGCTCTGGATTCTTCTTCGCATCAATCTGCGATTGTATAATAGTATTTGCAGCATCGAAAGAGCCGCAAGTGTTCAAAGCATCTATAAAAATAGAAAACTGAGAATTTTCGCCACCGAAAAAAGTTTTCGTAAACGCCATCGTCGAATTTAAATTGAGCGATTTACGTAAATCTTCAATTTTTGTATGATTTAATTTTTCTACCGTTGATTGTTTGCGAACCTTGGCTAATTTCTCATTGACGTTTTCTTTATTTACAATAGGTATATTAGTATCCTTAATTTCCTGCTTAGGTTCTACTATCACCTTAGGTTCTGGCAATATTTCTTCGAACGCTGTTGCGGGTCTTTCTTCAATAGTAGGTTCAACTTGGGGTGGGGTTGGTGCAAGGGGAACTAATTCTGCAACTGCCTCAATAGGTAAAAATTCTTTGGCAATTTTTGTCTGGCCCAAATATTCTTTTACTGCAGCAATCTGCTTTTCATATTTTTGTTCTAGCTGCTCCAAATCATGCAATACATGAAGTTGTTTCACCTTTATATCTTTCAGTTCGCCCAATTGCTTTTCAAAAGCATTCAAATTATTTTCGAGAAATTGTATATCCGTCATTTTCTAAATAGTTTTATTCTGTGTTTATTCGCCATAGTGAAACCCAATGCCGCTATCGCCACTAACATATATACTTTACCCGCTATAAAACCTTCATCAATCAATACAAAAATAAGTACGGGAACAGCAGTAATACCAATAGCCCACCACAATATATTATTCAATTTCTGCACGGTCGCGGTAAATTGTTCCTTTTATTTTAAATATTTTATACTTCGAAAAATCTTCGTTCGATTCAAATCCTTCTCCATATAATATTTCTTTCTTTTTTTTGATACGTACAAAAGCATTGGAGGTAATCATGCGGGTTTTTTCATCCCATAAAAGATATTCTGTATTTAAAGTATCGCCTTCTTCGTTAACCACTTCTATATCATTTTTAAGTTCAACGGTTTGCTTTTGTTCAAACCTCGTGGCATAGTTTGCTTTCAATTTGCTATTGGGGTGAGACTTATCCTGTTTATAAAAATACACCAAAATACCTTTCGACATGAGGGTGATGGGATTACTTTTATTATGATTATAATGTTCTACCAAAGGTGAGAGCATTTTTGCCCTCAGCTCGCCCGAATCAGTATAAACCATAGTAATGTTTTCGCCTCTTTGTTCAGGCATGTTTGGCTTCTCTTTATAATACTTGCTTTTGTCGCCCGATGAGCAAGCAAATACGTGCAATATTATAATACTTAAAATGGCGTTACGCATTAATATATTTTACGTTGTGTGAACCATTTATCAGTAAAGGTGATACCAAAATAAATACGCCACACATTTTCCAAAACCAATTGATTACTATTTGCACCACGCTGGGTATAGTCGAAAGAAATATGCAAGCGGGCACTCTCATTGGGCATAGCAGAACCTTTGGGAATAAGGACGGGTAAACTAACACCACCGCTGAATGACATTTCTTCAATTTGTTTATTATTGATTAAATAATATAATTTTTCTTTTCGGGCTCCCAATCGGTATTCAATTCTTTTAAGATAATGCTTTTTCAGATTTGCAGTGCGGTCTGGCACCCAACTATAACCAATGGCTATTTTAGTTCTGTTGGCGAGAGGTTCTTTACGCCCAAAATTTTCAAACTTATCCCACATGCTTTGTTCAAAGTCTAGATATATATTCCATCTGTCAGACCTACTAAATGCCATGCCTACTCTATATTGCAGGGGCAAGGTAATATATCCTTTTTGATTGGCATTATATGATATGGTGTCCCAAAAACCTATTTGAGCGGGATCGCCAGTAAACACAGTATTGCCATACAAATATGATTGGCTTCCATGAAGTTTCGAAGGCAAATTGCCACTTGCACCAAGCACAAATGAATAGAATTTGAATGTAGTATCTGTTCCTTTTATATCATGCACCCTCCTATATGCATGGTGAAACTGCACGCCCGCATCGAGCATAAAGCTTCCTATACCAGCACTATTAATTACCGCAGGACTAAAATATCCCGAATCTTGCGGATAAAAAGATGCTACTGTATTATTATAACTTCCCCATATATAATTGAAGTTGATACCCAAGCTAATTTTATTAAAAAAATCTTTTCCGAAACCCATAAATGCTCGGTTCAAATTACCTTCCCCATTCACATAGTCACGAACACTTACGGTACTATTTATTTTCGAAACGGTATTGTCTAATATATAGGATCCCGAGGAAAAAGGCATTAGCCCAGCTACGGCTCCCAGTTTGTGTTTGAGAGAAAGAGGCACCCCCAAACTCATATAGGCCATTGATGCATTGTTCACCTTTTGAGTATATATAGCATTGGTTTGTTGTGCACTGTTTATCATCACACCCGCTTCGTAACTAGTATACATAAAAGCACTATACGAAGCAGGGTTCAATGGGTTAACTCCTGCTGTAGTCCGCAGCCCTTGGCCAGTTTGCCCCATGGCGTTTTGCGAAGTAAAGCACTGCGATTGCAATTCACCTACACCGAAACGGGAATATGGAGATTGTGATATGTTTTGAGCGTAGGTGCAGTGACCCACAACAAGTATAATAAAAAAATTAAGTAGTTTCCGATTCATTCAATAATAATATTTCATTTAGTCCTATCAGCACCAAGTTAGGTTCAAAAACTAGTTCACTTGGATTTGCAAAGTTGCTGTATTTTAATTGTTCTGCCAAAAACGCCCCATCCCCACCTGTTGTTACAATTGTAAGTGATTCTGTTATTTTTTCAGTTTCCCTTATTGCTATAATACGGCTTTGTATTTCATAAACCGCCCCTGCCAAAACACCTGAATGTATAGAATTTTCAGTATCAAGTCCTATAGGTTTTATGTTTTCAACTGGTAGATTTTCTACAAGTGGAAGTTTGCCTGTATAATCGTGCAATGCTTTGTAACGCATTTGTATACCGGGCGAAATGCTACCCCCTTTATATATATTATTTTGCACAAATCCTGTGCTGATGCATGTACCCGCATCAACTATAAAAATTGTTTGATTATTATATAATAGTTGAGCACCAACTGCGGCTGCTATTCTGTCAGTACCAAGCGTTTTAGGACTTTTATAATTATTCTGTATGGGTAATTTCAGTGTATGTCCCATTTGAATAACTGTAATGCTCTCTTTTAAATAATCATGGGTTTTCTCATCACCGCTAACATCGGAAATGATAACAGAAGAAATCTTTTTATCTTGCAAAAAACTATATAAGTCATGTTCGTCTTCACTTACCAGAACATCCATTAGTTGCCTATCTTTAAACACCCCACATTTGATGCGGGTATTTCCAATATCTATAGCGGCCTTCAAATTTTCTCCCATGTTTCAAAAGTATGGTCAAAGGGGTTTTTCTCATCTTTCTTGCAATCAATCTGCTCAATCAGTTTCCATTTGCTCAAATCATATTTGGGGAAATACGCATCGGCCAAGTCAAATTCATGATGAATTCGGGTATAATATATTTTGTCTATTTGAGTTTTCATCAGTTCAAATATTTTACCGCCGCCAATCAACATCAGTTCTGCTTCTCCACGTTCTCTAGCAAATTCTATAGCTTTTTGAATATCTGCAAAAACTATACAACCATTTATTTTTAATTCATGATGTGTACTCAATACCATATTGGTTCTATTGGGCAAAGGTTTGCCGATGGATTCAAAAGTTTTGCGGCCCATTAATATATGGTGGCCCGTTGTAACCTGCTTGAACCTTTTCAAATCATTGGGCAAATGACATAACAATTTGTTCTGATAACCGATGGCCTCATTCTCATCTACTACTACTACGGCTGATATTTGCAAAATGTTGGGTGCTTATAATAGGCTGCAAAGTTAAATGAGAATTTATACCAAATTAGACAGTAATTATTAAATACTTCAAACCTTTATTCCAAAGTTAATTTGCCCTAATTTCGTGCCCTTAATATGAACATCTTTACTTCCATAGGCAGGTATACTCTTTTTGTGCGGGGACTCTTCAGCAGACCTGAGCGTTTTAAAGTTTTTTGGGAACGCACCATGCACGAAATGAACGCCATCGGCGTGGGTTCGTTGGGCATTGTGGCAGCCATATCATTAAGTGTGGGTGCGGTTACCACCGTGCAAACTGCCTATCAATTGGTATCGGGATTGGTGCCCCGCAGTATTATCTCCACCATTTTGCGTGACTCCATGATTTTAGAATTAGCACCTACCATTACTTGCCTTGTACTTGCAGGAAAAGTAGGAGCCAATATTGCATCGGAACTGGGCAATATGAGTGTGAGCGAACAAATTGATGCACTGGATGTGATGGGCGTAAATGCTTCTTCTTATTTGGTATTGCCCAAAATAGTTGCAGGCCTTTTTGTAATTCCCTTATTAATAATAGTTGCTATGGCATTGGGCATTGTAGGTGGTTACTGGGCAGGAGTATCGGGAGGTGCAATAACGCCGCGAGATTTTACAGAAGGCATTGTAGCCGACTTTAGAGGGTTCACTATTTTCTTTGCTTATATCAAGTCCGTAACCTTTGCTTTTTTGATAACAACCATTTCTAGTTACCATGGTTATTATACCCGTGGCGGAGCATTAGAAGTAGGTAGTTCCAGCACCAAGGCAGTAGTATATAGTTGTGTAGGTATATTGTTTTCCGATTTCATCTTGGCTCAAATGCTTCTTGAAAATTGATTTTTTTATAGACAAAGATGATAGAAATAAAAAACCTATATAAAAGTTTCAATGGGAAACTAGTGCTCGAAAATATTTCAGCACTGTTCGAGAAAGGCCAAACCACCTTGGTAATTGGTGCGAGTGGTAGCGGCAAATCAGTGTTAATGAAATGTTTGGTAGGACTTGTGCAGGCAGACAGTGGTGAGATATTATATGATAACCGCGATTTTGTGAGCCTCGACTATGAAGCCAAAAAAGAAGTACGACGCGAAATAGGTATGTTGTTTCAGGGTGCGGCTTTGTTCGACTCATTAAGTGTGGAAGAGAATGTAGGATTCCCGCTTAAAATGTTTTCTAAATTGAGTAAAAGTGAGCAATTGGATCGTGTTAACTTTTGTTTGAACCGTGTTCACTTGGATAATGCCAATAAGAAATTTCCTTCTGAGCTTTCGGGTGGTATGAAAAAAAGGGTAGGTATTGCAAGGGCAATTGCCCTGAACCCCGAATATCTTTTTTGCGACGAGCCCAATTCGGGCCTCGACCCCTTAACATCGAGGGTTATTGACGAGCTTATTCAAGAAATTACCCAAGAGTTTAATATCACCACCATTATCAACTCGCACGATATGAAAACCGTGATGGATCTGGGCGACAGCATTTTTTTTATTCATAAAGGACTGCTGTGGTGGCAGGGCACTAACAAAGAAATAATGCACAGCGGCAATACCGAGTTGGATACTTTTTTGAAGGCTTACCTTTTTTAGATTTAAAAGGTAGCTTGCACTACCCGATTTCCTTTTTACATTTGTCGCTGATTAATTAACCAATAACTTTATCGAGATGAAAAAACTATATACAATTTTACTAGCAGTAATATTTATATATGCATGCGAACACAAAATTATTACACCTATTAATACACCAGTGAGCGATTGCGATACCACCACGGTGACCTATGCAGTGCAAGTAAAAAAACTAATGGATGCCTCTTGCACCTCTTGCCACAGTGTAGGCAAAAGTGTGCCTTATATACCACTTAGCGATTATGCGTCGGTGAAACAACAAACGCAGGGTAAATTGATAAAATGTATTAAACAGCAACCCAACTTTAATGCCATGCCACAGGGAGCTAGTAAATTGAGCAATTGCCAGATACGCACCATTGAAAAATGGCAAGAACTAAACTATCCGCAATAATATATATCATACTTTGCAAGACAAACGCACGTGGAAAATTTTGTTGCTCATTGGGGCCATTACCTTCGGGTTTTGGAGTTTAGTATATACCAATAAGTTGGTGCGTACCCTGCAACGCGAAGAAACAAAAAAGATAAAGCAATATGCCGAGGCACTTAAACTTCAACTTACCATTGATGAAGAAAACCAAGATGCATTTAACTTTATAAAAGACATTATAAAAAACAATGAAACCATCCCTGTTATATATACCGATGCCAGTGGCAAACTGATAGATTTTGTAAACCTAGATCCTGAAAGAATCAAGGACCCTGAATATTATAAAGATAAATTGGAAGACATGAGGGCTACACACACTCCCATAGTGATTGAGTTTGAGGGGATGAAGAATTATATATATTATGAAACGTCTACCATACTTAACCTGCTTTCTATCTATCCTTATGTGCAACTCATTATTATTTCGTTGTTCATTTTTGTGAGCTATCTAGCTTTTAACTCCTCTCGCAAAAGCGAACAGAATCGGATATGGGTGGGCATGGCGAAAGAAACTGCACATCAATTGGGCACACCAGTTTCCAGCATTATGGCTTGGATAGAATATATAAAAGAAGCTGCACCGGGCAGTGATAATACAGAGATATTGGAAGAACTAAGCAATGATGTGAGAAGGCTGGAACTTATCGTTGACCGTTTCTCCAAAATAGGAAGTGCCCCTATACTTACCGAGCAAAATATATATGATATTCTCGAACGTGCTGTTGACTATCTAGAAAAACGTGTATCGAAACAAGTGAACTTTAGTATAGTTACGGTAAATGAAAGTTTGATGGTATATGTAAATGTGTCGCTGTTCGACTGGGTGATTGAGAATATATGTAAAAATGCCATTGATGCTATGGATGGCAAGGGGAATATTTTTGTTGATATAAAAGAGGACCACAAGTATATTATAATAGATATAAAAGATACTGGCAAAGGCATAGCAAGCAACAAATTAAAATCTGTATTTAACCCCGGTTTCACTACCAAGAAAAGAGGTTGGGGTTTAGGGCTTACCCTTAGCAAACGAATCATAGAAAGTTATCATGGGGGTAAAGTATTCGTAAAAGAATCGGAACTGAATAAGGGGACCACGTTTAGGATAATGTTGAAAAAAGTAATTGCATAAAACCGCTTTACGAATTATGAGTACTTCTAGATGTGCAATACGCTCTAGTTCAGCTTTTGGTTGATGTGCGTAGTAATACCGACACTCAATATATTATAGGTTCATAACTACACGAAGAATGCTTTCTTTTTTCAAAGCTTACCGTTTGTCAAAAAGAGACGGTTTGCGTTCAAAGTTTGTATTGATGAAATAATACCGACACTCAATATATAATAGTCCAAAAGAAAGGGACTAATCACCCCGCATCCCGATAATTATCGGGATTAAGCGGGGCTTTCGGGATGTAGTCCGCCACAGGCGGAGAACTATTATAGTTTAAGAATTGGTATAAGATATAAAATTCTCATCAATCAATTTTCCTTTTTGGATAAAAAGACCTAAAACTCTTTACTTCAAAATCTATGATGCAATCGCTCACGTCAACTGAGTTGTTGTCTTTATCGGTAAACTGTTTCCCTATATCTTTAATGGCACTTTCAAATTCGTCATTGTATCCTTTTAACTCGTAATTTTTATTTGGAATATTATTATTCTCTTTTATTCCGATTATAAGAATTCCACCATTGGTATTTAAAAAAGCACTGACGCTTTGAAGTAGAGAATGAGCACCTTTCGCATTGGGTGGTGTAGCCTTTAACTCTACCTTTTCAGTTTCGACAGGTTTTTAATAATTGTTGCTTATACAATCTTCAACTTGTGCCAATATTTTATCTATTTCCTTCATTTCGGAAAAGTAATCTTTATACTGACAATACTTTATTTAATTCATTTAAATCGGATTGTGCATTGCGTCATGGAATAACAACTATTTCAACCCCCTTAACTGGCTCACTTCTTTATCCGTCAAATGGCGAATTTCTCCACGCTTCAATCCTTTCTTATCAAGACCAGCAAATGCAAGTCGATCTAATCTTATTACTTCAAATCCCAAACTCTCGAACATACGACGCACTATGCGGTTGCGACCACTATGTATTTCTACGCCTACAATTTTCTTATCAGTGGGATCCATAAAATCAACCACGTCAAGCTGCACAGGGCCGTCTTCTAAAACTATACCATTGCGTAATTGATTTAAAATAGCAGGAGTTATATTTTTATCCAAACCTACTTTATATACTTTTTTCACCCCGAATTTTGGATGGCTTAAGCGTTGTGCTATATCGCCGTCATTGGTCAACACCAATACACCCGTGGTATTGCGGTCGAGGCGGCCAACTGGGAATACGCGTTCCTTCGAAAAATTCTTGACCAAATCTAATACTGTTTTTCGACCTTGCGGATCTTCATTGGTAGTGATATAATCTTTGGGTTTATTCATCAAAAAATATACTTTTTTCTCGCCTGATAATCTTTCATTATTATATATAACCTCATCCGTTGGTTTTACTTTTACCCCCATTTCGGTTACTACGACGCCATTCACCTTTACCAAACCCGCGGCTATAAAAATATCTGCATCTCTGCGACTGGCAATACCCGCGTTCGATAAATATCTATTTAAGCGGACTTCATCAGGAGCCTTGGGCTGCTTAGCTTTAGGAGCTTTAGGATAGTCAGGCTTATCATACGCTGGTTTATCGTAACTTCTTCCTTCTGCACTTGGTTTTCTATCATAACTTTTTTCGCGGTTATCATAAGAGTTCGGCTTACGGTCATAACTTTTCGTGTCACGACCATCGCTTGCAGGCTTTCTATCATAGCTTTTTGTACTATCAGTGCGAGGTGTACGATTGTAACTACCTTTTTCACGGGTATCGCCTGCTGGTTTTTTATCATAGCTTTTTTCACGACTATCATAACTCCTAGGTTTACGTTCATAACTGCCGGACTCATGATTATTTGCAGGCTTTCTATCAAAACTTTCTCCTCCTTCTTTATTAGCCCTCGACCTATCACCATTGTAATCTGGGCCACGTTGGGTATAGGTACGCTTTTCAGGGCCACGGTCATTATATGAGGGTTTGTCCTCACGTTTGGTATAAGTACGTTTCTCTGTGCCACGGTCATTATATGAGGGTTTGTCCTCACGTTTTGTATAAGTACGTTTCTCTGTGCCACGGTCATTATATGAGGGTTTGTCCTCACGTTTTGTATAAGAGCGTTTTTCAGGCCCACGGTCATTATATGCTGGTTTGTCTTCACGTTTTGTATAAGAGCGTTTTTCAGGCCCACGGTCATTATATGCTGGCTTGTCTTCACGTTTTGTATAAGAGCGTTTTTCAGGCCCACGGTCATTATATGCTGGCTTGTCTTCACGTTTTGTATAGGAGCGTTTTTCAGGCCCACGGTCATTATATGCTGGCTTGTCTTCACGTTTTGTATAAGAGCGTTTCTCAGGCCCACGGTCATTGTATGCAGGCTTGTCTTCACGTTTTGTATAGGAACGTTTTTCAGGCCCACGGTCATTGTATGCAGGCTTGTCCTCACGTTTTGTATAAGAGCGTTTTTCAGGCCCACGGTCATTATAAGATGGTTTGTCCTCACGTTTTGTATAGGAACGTTTTTCTGCACCACGGTCATTATAAGATGGCTTGTCTTCACGTTTTGTATAAGAGCGTTTCTCAGGCCCACGGTCATTGTATGCAGGCTTGTCTTCACGTTTTGTATAGGAACGTTTTTCAGGCCCACGGTCATTGTATGCAGGCTTGTCCTCGCGTTTTGTATAGCTGCGTTTGGCTCCTGCACTTGCGGGTTTTTTCGTTGTTTTATTGTATGATGGTTTCATAATATATAATATAATTTGTGCCCTGCACTATAATGGTAAAAGGACGGGTTATTGTGTTTTTTTTGAAAAATAATTGAATAAGAAATATACAGGTATTCCTGCCAATACTATATATAAACCAATGAGTGCATACTCGGGTTTGGCGACTAATAAACAGACCAAAAAAGTGCCTGCTAACAATATATATAATATAGGAAGAAAAGGATATAATACTACTTTATAAGGTCGGTTAATTTCTGGGCGTTTTACTCTTAAAACAAACAATCCTATAATGGTGAGTATATAGAATAATATTACGGCAAACATAATATAATCTAATAAATTACCATAATTACCACTAAGGCAAAGTGCTGACGCCCATATAGCCTGCATCCACAGTGCACGTGCGGGTACGCTTTTACTATTTAGTTTGTTGAGGAATCCAAAAAACAAACCATCGGCCGCCATGCTATAGTATACCCTCGAACCCGAAAGTATACAACCATTTACACAACCAAAGGTAGAAACCATGATAAGAATTGCAATAGCTATAGCCCAAAATCCTCCAGGCATCATTTCGCTTACGCCCATAGCTACGCGGTCGTCGGTGGCATAAGCAATACCATGCTCAGCGGCACTAGCTGCTGCTGTGGGAATTCCATGTATAGGGAGTACACTCAGATACATCATATTGGTAAGTATATATACCAATGTTACCATGCCCGTTCCCAATAGTAACGCCTTAGGAATATTTCGTTGTGGATTCACAATTTCATCGCCTGCAAAAGTTACGTTATTCCATGCATCACTGCTGAATAAACTACCTACCATTGCCGAACCTATTACAAACAACAAAGCCAAACCGCTTGGGTTTGTAATGATTTCTTTTCCATCAATAACTTTATAGCTTTTTGCATCCCAGGCGTTCTGAAAATTATGAGATAATGTTTCCCAATTTGCTGCCAATAAAATTCCCAGTATAATAAGTAAAACCAATGCTCCTATTTTGGTTACCCCAAAAATATTCTGTATCCATTTCCCATTCCGCACCCCTTGCGAATTGAGAAAAGTAAGCAATACTATAATACCAATGGATAATATTTGAGCGGCTGATATCGCTAATCCCATTACTTCAAATAGTATATGTTTTTCACTAAACCAAGGGAAAATAACAGCGGTGTATCGTGCAAAGATGACCCCAACGGCTGCAATCGTTCCCGTTTGTATCACTGAGAATAAAGTCCATCCATATAAAAATGCAATGGGTTTGCCTAATGACTCTTTCAAATATACATACTGTCCCCCTGCTTTTGGAAACATTGAAGCGAGCTCGCCATAACATAAAGCACCAGCCATGGTAATCACACCTGTAAGCACCCAACATAGCATTAACCATCCCGAAGAACCCACAGTACGGGCTATATCCGCAGAGACCACAAAAATTCCAGAGCCTATCATCGTTCCCGCCACTAGCATAGTAGCGTCGAACAAGGTGATCTCTTTTTTAAATGCAGACATGGGTTGTATAATAATTGTATAGTTAGAATGCAGCTTGCTTCCTAACTAACAGCTTCAATATAAGCGTGCAAAGTTAAGACTATAATAGGGTTTTCTCGCAATAAACCCCAAATAAAAATCAAAACAAAAAACCCGACACTTATGCCGGGTTCTATCAAAGCTTCGTCTGTATTACTTTCTTACGGGGGCTGCGGTGGGAACTTTTATCTTCAATGGAGTACCTCCTTTACTGCCACTTCCTTTACTGCCTCCCACTTGTCCTCCGCTGCTGCCACTAGTTTTTCCTCCATTATTGCCATCATTTTTGTTGTCGTATACTGGGGTACTTTTGGTGTAGCGTTGTGGATAGCTGCTAGTACTGGTATTGAAATTATGTTTGGTTTTTTGTTGGCTATACGACATCTCATCCAAATCGAAAAGTAAACCCAATCGCAGCACAAACATATTGCTGGGTGTCGTATTTATTACTGGATTATACGAGGCAGTACTGCCATTAAACGGCGTGCGTTTTACATCAATAAAGTTAATATTGGTACCACTATATAATGTTCCTCTCAAGTCTACTGAAACACCGGGTATCCAGTGCCAGCGAAGTCCGGCACTCATGCCGTATTGCAGTGCCCATGAGCTTAACTGCGTATTCGTAGTTTCTTCGTAGCCTTGTATTGTTTCATAGCTGTTCACCGTTTGAAATGTAGACATGTTTCTCAACCCAATTACTCCATCTACAAAAGGTTTAAGACGACGGTTGCCAAACTCGGCACGGGCGATCAAATCCATGTGGAAGTTCATATTATATAATCGTGTGTAACCACTGTCGTTATTGGGGGTGGCAAGGGTTACATTTTGTTTACGACTTTGTCCGTTCCACAAAAATCCCATCGAGCCGCCTACTGATACTCCTATATATTTTGCTTTAAGTATATCGCCAGTCATCAATTCCAAATTGATACCAATGCCAGGGCGGTAGCGATAATTTCCTGAGTCGTTTTTCATGCCCAGAGGTACCATACCTGTTAAGTGAAAACCCAGCCAGGGTTTATCATAACGATAGCGTTTGTTGCCTAAAACTAAATTGGCTAATTTGGCACTGTCTGGATTGTTTTGTTCATGGTCTAATATATTTACTGTATTAGCAGTCAATTTATAAGATGGGAGTGTGGCTAGGGTGTTAATAAATTCTGTGCTTTGCTTGGTGTGTATTTTCGCAATTATTGGATCGGTAGTTGATGCCTTTGAAATTTTTAATTTCATGGCTGCTGTATTCGCAGTTTGAACCTTATTTGTAGGCGTCTTAGAGCTATTAATACCAGCATTATAATTTGCAGTATTTTGCTTGGTAGCTTGTGTTGTAGGATTGGCATTGGCCACTTGCGAATTATTTGTGAGGTTGTGATTTGTAATACTTGGATTTGTTTGGTCTGCGTTAGCAGTTTGCAGGGGGCTATAGTTATATATACTTATAGCAGCAATACCGGCGATTAAAATAGTCATAATAGCAATTGTTTTTAGTTTGGTTGATTTGTTAGGGTCCCGATAACTATCGGGGTATATAAATCCTCCTTTTCTGTTTTCGTTATCGTTCAGCTTCTGTTGCATCTTTTCCCACGCGTTAGGATCAAATGCTTCCTCGGCCTTGCTCAAGCGGCTGTTGAAGAGTTGGTCTATATCTATTTTTTTATCGTTCATTATATATATAATCTTTTTAATAGTTCAGTTGGTTTAGCATTTTTTGTAATTGCTTTCTAGCTTCGGCCACATGCCATTTGGAAGTGCCTTCGCTTATCTTTAAAAGGTCTGCAATCTCTTGATGCTTGTATCCTTCTATTGCAAACAAATTAAATACGGTGCGGGTTGCCTCTGGAAGTTTTTGTAATAATAACATCAGGTCCGCTGCTTGCAAATTATCGGTGAGATTCTCCGCAATACCTGCATCAAAGTTTTCTGCCATAGGTTCTTCTTTGTAGCGAAGTCTTGTCCTCACAGCATCCATTGCGGTGTGAAATACGATACGCCTTACCCATCCTTCAAAACTGCCCGTAGAATTATAGTTATCTAAGTTGGTGAATACTTTCAAAAACCCCTCGTTCAAAATCTCCAAAGCTTCATCGCGACTAGCGGCATACCGTAAGCACATTGCCATCATTTTACCAAAGAACTTTTTGTACAACGCTGCCTGACTAAGTCGGTCATTTTTTTTACAACCCTCAATAATTTTCAGCATATCTGCCTCAACAAATTCTTGTTGTTTGGTCTCGGCTTGTGCTATTTCACTTCGGGTTGACATATTATAATTGCGTTGTCAAAAGGTTAGTCGAACTTCGCCTTGCAAAAGTTGGGCAAGTTGGGAAATAAATTTTTAAGTGATTGAAATTAAGGGATATAAAAATTGTTTTTAAGATCATACAACCATTCCTTTTTTTTGGAATCTAAGAAATTATATTTGTCTCCTATTTAAATCAATTACTCTTAAAATAAAATTATTCATTATTCAAAATTACCCAAAAATTTAAAATGTTTCAGTTTACCTACCTTTCAGAACTTTTTTTCTTAAGCCTCTTTTATTTTCTGTTTAAGCAGGCAAAAGCTATCAGTTATGGGACACCGCTATCAGTTAATAATGATACTAGTTATTACACTTTGCCCTTTAGCACAACTGTTACGGTTGCTCCCAATCCATTTACTGTTTCTGTTTCTTTTGTTTTAAGTAGTAATGAATCTAGCCAAATTACGGTTGTTTTTAAGATAGTAGATTTAAACATGCAAGAACAATACACGCAGAGTGTAACCATTGATGCATAACTTAGGTAGTCTTTCTGCCGGTTATTACTATAATATGGCTGGGCAAACCTATACAAAGATTCATAAACAATACACTAAGTATTTTGCCAAACCCATACAATTGAACGATAGTATTTTTATGATAGGATTAAATTTGCCCGCCACAAAAAATACTTCTCACGCTGCATTATATACGCTTGACAGCAATGGTAATTTAGCTGAGTTTAAAAATTTATACCGTATTGGGCAGGTTGATACAAATTGGTTATATTTAACACATGTACACCAAGACAAACAAGGCAATTATTATGCTTTTGGACTTATTGGTTATAACGATCAATATGCTGCATTAGGTTATATGCTTAAGGTTGATAGCTATGGGAACAAGGTAGCGTTAAAATATTATAGAGGTACTGGCAAGGATTTTCATTTTGAAGCTATAGTATATGATACTATTACAAATAGTTTTATTATAACAGGCTCTGCCGAACAAGAGACCCCGAACAAATTATATTCATTTGTGATGCGGATAGATAGCAATGGTAATTATACGCATTACAACACATTTAGGCAGGAGTATGAATTTATTCAAATAAAACACGAATGGAATGCCCTTATCTTATCAGGTAGTCATTGGGAACCTCTTGATTCACAAATTGAAGAAACAGCCCCTGTTATACGCTATTTAAGGTTGGATGACCTTACTTCAAAATGGAAACATCCTTTATATTATGGGGAGACGGATGGATATTTTGGATACAACTCTTATTCAACCCCAAATGGTTATATTTATTTTAATGCCGATATTAAGAAAAATACAAATGGATTTAACTCAAACAATCATATAATAAAATTAGATACCAATGGGCAGATATTAAGCTATACAGCCACTTGCTCAAAAGATAGTTTAAAGTCTCTAGAAGCAGGATATCAGTTAGATGATAGTGTAAATATAGAAATAGGAGCTTATCGGAAACCACCATACTCAAATTGGGATTGGAAGTTTTTGATAAGAAAATCATCATTGAGTGGTAAAGTATATAATGAATGGATATGGGATAGCAATGTGTCGGGCACATATTATCCTAATATTCTTCATACATATAATAATACATCCTTAGTTGCTATTAGATTGGGAGAATCTTTAAGTTACACCCCCTTGGTATTAATGAAATTTGATAGTGATTTAAAACGCATACCTTTTGATGAAGGAGCTAAACCTATGGAGTATATGCCAAATATAAAGAAAGGGGATACTTTGTATGTAGATGGGGGAACAGATACTGTTTATTTGTATAACAAAACTTCAATTTGGGAAAGTATGAAGGAAGAGAAAATATAAAAAATGTATATCATATATTCCCCAATCCTACTAATGATTTATTGTATATTAATGGTTTGCCGCCACAAAAAAACAAA
>Ga0163151_10003430_pt1 | contig 22847 bp, 28 predicted proteins | sample OliLakLV19MP5IB2_FD_145596 | JGI IMG/M metagenome (GOLD analysis project Ga0163151, IMG submission 145596) | Freshwater microbial mat bacterial communities from Lake Vanda, McMurdo Dry Valleys, Antarctica - Oligotrophic Lake LV.19.MP5.IB-2 | ecosystem: Environmental > Aquatic > Freshwater >... | reverse complement strand
CTAAGAATATATTATTACTTTGGAAGTTTTATTGTCGCTGGAATAATATTCTTTTTAGCATTTTATCATACTGAAACAGGTAGTAAGGAAAATGCAAATGAATTCTATAATATAGCTTTTTTCTGTTGTGACTTTTAAGGAAATTAATAATAATCATTATACAGAAATAATTCATTTAAAAGATATTAAAAATAAAAGTGATCAAACAATTTGCATAGCCCACGAAGGTTTGTATTTAGAGGGATTATGGGAGGCTACCGAAGTGGGCGATACAATTATAAATCTGCTAATTCATTAATTATTAACATTAGCAAAAGAAATAAACAAGTAATAGTTCCAGCACAAGACTATGACGGTTATTTAGAATAACATATATTATATACAATCTCGCGTCAGCCCCTTATTCCTTGCCCCTTACTCATTATCACTCAAGATCTTAATCTGCATCACTGTAGAAATACTTAAAGCCCTTTGTTTGGCAAGCTCTGCTTTTTCGCCTTCAAATAATTCATCAATGGTGGAGGTAAATAATTGGTTCCATCTTTCAAAGTGTTCAGCATGTAGTGGTGTAACGCGGTGTAGGTGACGGTGTAGGTTCATAGGGTCGCCTATATAACTGCCAGTATAGAATATTGCATTTTCCCAAAAATCGAACATTATAGGTAAATGTTTTTCCCAGTTTACTTTTGCTATATCATTAAAAATATAACCAATCACCTCATCTTTTTTTACCTTGTCGTAGAATAAGGTGATAGCAAGCTCTATATCTTTTCTATTTTTCAAATCCTTTTTCATAATAAAAAGTGTTTAGTATTATAAATCTTTTTTATTGAATTTCTTAAGGGAGATACCCAAAGGAATAAGTGCCCAACAACATAGTATTAACAAAGATATATTAAACCCATAAGTGGTTCCGAAAAAATCTTTGAATACCGCACCTGTGTAGCCCATTAAGGCTGAAACATCCAAACGCAATAGGATAAGAATGCGACTCAGATCAATCGGGTTCAATGCACTCACAAGCATCATTGGTTTTTCTAAAGGATAATCGGCAAACTGAAATAATAATAATAGAACCAGGCCGTCAAAAACTAAGGCAAAGTACAACCATAGTAAAATTGCCAGGCCGATGCCTTTAGCTTTGTCACGCGTGGCAACGGCTGCCAGCATAGCTATAGAAACAAATATAATAGATAATAGTACGCCGATTAATACAATAATACATCCTGTAACTGTAGGTTCAAAAAACAAAATAGCAATGCCGGCACCAAAAACAAAAGCTAAAGTTAAGGATATGGACAATCCAGAAAATAAACTTAACCATATACTTTTTCTTTTTAAAGGTTGGCTCAAAAGCAATTCAATAAATTCAGAACTATTATAGATATAAATGGTAGAAAATATAATTGAAATGAGTGGAACAATGAACAGAATTAAGTTAAGCATACTGAGCAATCCCTTGGCATTGTTATCCTCTAGGCTAAATACACTAAACGAAACCACGAGGAGAAACAATGTGTAAGCCAGAACGATTTTACTTCGCAGGATATCTAAAACAACATATTTTATTACTTTACCCATCGTGCTATTTTTGTAACATAATATTTGCAATCGCCTTTGCTAATTTCACTTCACCTGTTTCATTTCTTAAGTCGTCAATACTTTTATGGAATTTTAATTTTCCGTCTTGCATGTATATAATTTGGGTAACAATATCATCCAATTCACTTAATATATGAGAGGTGATAAATATCAATTTGCCTTTTTGTTTTTCTTTGATTATTTTTTCTTTCAAGATTTCTGAAGCCACTGGATCGAGACCTGCTGTAGGCTCATCGAGTATCAATACATTTGCATTAAATAAAAATGCCAATGATGCACTCACTTTTTGGCGGGTACCTCCTGATAGTGTTCGCATACGTTTGTTCAACATATTATTCAAGTCAAATTTTTCGATCAGCTCTTCATCCAATTGTATATGCTCCGACTTGCGTATATCCTTCATCATGCCAATAATCTGTCCGATATTCATATTGTCGGGATAGCGACCAATTTGTGGCATGTACCCAATTTGTGAACGGTATTTCCAATCCTTCGCAATATTTTTATTGCTAAATAGGATTGTTCCAGAATCGGGGACTACCATTCCCAATATACATTTTATCAAGGTGGTTTTACCACTTCCATTGGGGCCAATAAGAGCAATACATTCGCCACTAGTGCAAGTTAAACTAACCTGGTCGAGGGCTTTTAATTTGCCAAATTGTTTCGATATATTTTGTATTTCAATCACAGGTTCAAAGCGTTCATTAAAGGAGTTTCGTCCTTCAAATTTTCTGGAGTGAGGGAAGGAATTACTTTTTCAGTTTTATCTAAAAGTGATACTATAATACTTCTAAATAAAATCATTGCTGGGGGATTTTTTTCGATAATCATCGAATACATACTAATAGGGCGATAAGGCACATCGCCTATCTTATCTTTGTTTATATCATAACCTTCATATTTATCCCAATAGTTGCTATTAAAACTATTTAAAACCAAAGTGCCATTGGTGCCGACATCAAAGGTATTTCCTACAAAATTATTTTTTGTGACTACCACATCCATGCAGCTTGCTTGAATTTTTAAAGCCCATCCATTATTGTTAAATATATTTTTTTTCATTTGCACCCTGTTCACACCTTCCATATATATTCCACAAGTATTTTTATTAAAGTGATTACCTTCTATATAGCTATCCGATATTTCTTTTAAGAGTAATCCAAAGGCAGCGTCACCCCAGTTTTCTTCAAAAGTATTATTATACATTTTTACACCGTGGGTAAACATCACAGCCACACCAGCTCCATTTTCTTCGAACACATTGGTGATATAAGCATCGTTATGAGAAAACATAAAATGCAAACCATAACGAATATTTTTTTGTGATATATTTCGCCATATTACGGAATTGGTTACAAACTCAAAATAGATACCGTCACGGTGGCCTTTAATAGTGTTTGCAATAATTTGCATGGTGTCACATTTCCAACAATGTACTCCATTCCCAATTTGTTGCTCCTGTTTTCCATAAGAAGTTAGTTGATTATTTCTTATGATACAATTTTGTGCATATTGGGCATAGATTCCAAAAAAAGTATCATCAAGTATATTGTCACTTATGGTTACATGGTGGGCATCGTAAATCTTGATACCAGCAGGGTCAAGCAAAGTAGCATATCCTGAGTGCTGTATTTTAAATCCACTTATTGTTACATAATTGGCTTTGATAGAAACAATTTCATATTTGTTTTCACCATCTATAATGGGATAGCTTTTTCCTATTAGTATTATAGATTTATTGATGATTAGGTTTTTTTCAAAATAAATTCCTGGGTATACGATTATGGTATCGCCAGATGAAGACTGTTTGATTGCCAGGTTGATAGCTCTATATTTTTGTGTTTTACCTACATTATATGTTTTTGCAAATAGATTCGTGAATGAACCTGCTACTAAAAGTATATATATAGTAAATGAACGAACATTCATATTATTTGGATATTTGTTCCCAAGTCACTTCTTCACCTCCCAAATTATTTTTATAAACCTGCAAGCTATCTTTATAAGAATATGCTGCTACATTTCCTTCCATCGGACTTCTTAGCTCTTCGCTTCTTAAAAGGAAACATGCGTTCTTGTTTATCAACTCATGTTTGCCACAATAATCTGTTAGATATATATCTTTGATATCTTCTATCTTGATTTCACCCGATTGTATATCAGAAATAAAGCAATGGGCTTCGTCGTATTTATATATTTTTCCTTTTTGGGTTATAGCCTCTGTGCCAAACCTAATATCGCTGATAGCCATTTTACAAAATTTGCACTTATCAATTCCTACCTTAAGTGGCTCAGGAGATACATTACAACTCGGTAAGCTGAATACTAAAAATAGTATCGTGGCGACTTTAATATTTTTTTTAGAAACTATAGTTTTCTTAACATCACGGTAATCCATCACGATGCAAAACAATAATAATATACCAACGCTCACAAATATCCAACCACCAATATCAGGTACTGAGTATGCCCCAAAGTTGAGTAATTGTTTAAATCCAATTAACGGTGGTTGATAGGCCATGCCAGGCACTATAATAGCGGCTTCAGGATTTAAGTTATGTCCATAATCGTATTCCCACATCCAAAAATCGGCCATGGCTACTATACCGAAAACTAGAAACATAATAAACAGAATATTCATTAATTTCCTTTTGCGAAGTATTGCTACTAGTACAAATAGTCCAGCAAATACACTAATGATTTTAGGTAATATTTTGAATTCGATAAAGTCTTCGGTATGTAAAGTTTTCATACCAATATAGTGATTCAAACCATTAATAATATCTACACTTCCTCCTAGTTTATCAGTATATATAAGTAATCGTAAACCCTCTGGATATTGCGGGGCACTGAGGTCTATCATCCACATAGGCACATATAATACTACTATTAGTGCAATGCCACATAAGGCCAATACAATTCTAATCCAGTTTTTAAATGGGTGCTTTGCCATAATATTAAATAATTATATAAAGTGATAAAAAAGGATGAGTTGTAATTGATATTATACATTGCCAATTACAACTCACCCGAAAATATATATATAGTTTTATGGATTAGTTTTATCTGGTGGTGGTTGATTTTTACCAGTACTGAATAATAGTGGTACGGTACTTCCCGCAGGTGATACTCTTATATATCCTGACATCTCTTGGTGCAGTGCACTGCAAAAGTCAGTACAATACATAGGGAATATTCCTACTTTATCGGGCACCCATTTCAAGGTTTGTGTTTCTCCAGGCATTATCAGCAATTCAGCATTGGCGGCACCTTTAACTGCAAATCCGTGCGGCACATCCCAATCCTGTTCCAAGTTAGTGATATGGAAGTATACTTCATCGCCCAATCTTATTCCTTCTATATTGTCAGGAGCAAAATGTGAACGTATAGCTGTGGCATACACATGTACTTTGTTCCCTTGCCTTACTACTTTACTTGCACCTTCACCTTTTGTAACAAATGGGTGCATATTCTCTTCTATCTTAAATATTTTCACTTGCTTCTTTGAAATTAGCTCCGCTACACAGGCTTGTGCATAGTGCGGTTCTCCAATAGTGGGGAAGTCTAATATTAGTTGCATTTTTTCTCCGCTTATATCATATAATTGTGCACTTTGTGCTAGTTCAGGACCTGTAGGCAAATAACGATCTTTGGTGATTTTATTATATGCTATTAAGTATTTTGCATTCGGAGTTTTGGTATCGCCACCGGGTACACATAAGTGGCCCACAGAATAAAATGTAGCAACTCTGTCTAATACTTTTAAATCTTTAATATTCCATTTTACAACTTCCGATGAAACAAACATTGATGTATAAGCATTGCCTTTATTGTCAAACTCGGTATGCAAAGGGCCAAGACCTGGTTTTTTTACTTCACCGTATAATGCAGATTCGTATTTGATAACAGGTATGCCTTCATAATCGCCTGCATAAGATTTTGAAGCAATAGCACTCATTATTTTATCGAAACTAAATACTGGAATCAACGCAGCCAATTTACCACTACCTACTATATATTCACCTGTTGGATCCACATCGCAACCGTGTGGTGATTTAGGACAAGGGATAAAATAACATATATCTTTTAGTTCTTTCGAGTCTAATACAGTTACTTCTGTTTTAATTTCCGAAGTAGCACTATGCGTTTTGTCGCTATATACATTATGGGCATATTTTACTGCTTGCTTTCTACCTTTACCCGCTTTCAAATATTCTTCTGCTTTTTTCCAATTTACTGCCATAATAAAGTCCTTATCTTTTTGCGAAGCATTTACTTCTAGCAAAGTATTTGCTTGCTCAGTATTATAACACGAGAAGAAAAACCAACCATGCGATTTTCCTTTACCAGCACGGCTCAAATCGAAGTTCACACCAGGACATTGTATTTGAAAAGCAATATCCATTTTGCCATCTTCTTTGCCCACACTTACAAAACTTAAAGTGCCTTTAAAATTTTTCTTATAAGAATTAATTGGTATATCACCATTTACATCATCGGGAGGAACACTAAAACGCGTACCTGCTACTACATATTCTGTATTTTCTGTAATAAATGGCGAGGAGTGATTACCACCACTATTGGGCAATTCTATTATTTCCTGTGTGCGGAAAGTTGTTAAATCTATACGTGCAATACGCGGTGTGTTATTGGCATTTCCAAATGCCCAACGACCATCATATTCTCCAGCGGTTTTGGAAAGTTGAACGTGGTGCAAATCATCCCAAGGCACAAATCCATGTGAGGTATTTAACATAGGTTTTGTTTCTTCCGAATAACCATACCCCTTTTCGGGATCGACAGAGAATACAGGAATTACGCGAAGCAAACGTCCTGAAGGAAGGCCATAGGCACTCATTTGCCCACTGAATCCACCACTTACAAAATTATAAAATTCATCATATTTTCCTGGAGCAACATAAGTTTTTGCGGCAGCATCTCCACTAACTGCATTGCCCGCATTTTTTGGTTTACAACCAATCATTGCTGTCAAAACAAACATAGTTGCAATTGACAGAATTGTTAATTTACTTTTCATGGTTTTTTATATTATATAGTTTTTGTGTTATACCGATATTTAAGGGTAAAGATATATTTATTATTTAACGCCATCATTTTTTCTCATATACTCAAGTAGGCCGCGAGCATCATCATCACTCAAGCTTTGATTGGGCATACGCACCAAACATAATTCTAACTGAGCTTGAGCTTTTGGATCTTTTGTCAACATTTCATCAGTGTTGGTGATAAAGTTCATAATCCATGCAGGCTGATGACGTTTTGTTACACCTTGCCAACCTGGGCCTACCAATTTTTCATCGGTGAGTTTATGGCATGAGGAGCATTTTACGTCTGAAACTTTTCCGCCGGCCACCGCCAATTTTTCGTCTAGTTTGTCACCAACTTTTACATCAGTAAATTTTCCTGTGCCACGATTCGGGTCATAGGATGGATTATCATTCGACTCTTTGGGAGTTTCTGTTTGGGGTTTTGAATTAGGGTCTTCCGCTTTTTGTTTATCGTTATTAGATGTATTGCTTGAACAAGCAGCGATAAATACACCGAAAATACCCATAAGGCTGATTGCAATAATTTTTCTGACAGTCATATATTTTAGTTTTTATTATGATGCAATATTATAGTAAATAAAAGTTTGCGTTTTATGATTACAATCATACCAGGACCCCAATATTGCTATATCGTAGGGGTTGCATTACGCTTATTGAAGTGCTCGCAATCAATAGTAATAGCCTTCTTCACCATATTGAGCCTCTTTTTATTTAGGCCCTAAAATATTTCATGATATTTATCATAAGCAAAACTGCTCGTGGTTATGTTTGTTATAATTTTGTGAGTCTTAATTTGAGTGCTCAAAAATGAGTACGCTTATGATAGATATTAATACATTAATTGCATGGGGAGGTTCGTATAAAAAATATAATGCTGAAGAAACTATATTTTGGGAAGGCTCCACTTGTTATTACTATTATCAATTGGTAAAAGGCAAAGTTTTATGGATGAATCTGAACGATGATGGTAAAGAATTTATTCAAAATATGATAGAACCTGATGAATGCTTTGGAGAATTACCGTTATTTGATGGAGAGCCTTATGCAGCATCATCTATAGCTCTCGAAGATTGCATGGTAATTCGCTTGCCCAAAGATTTGTTTCTTCAACTTATCAAAGAGAATCATGAAATACATATGAATTTTACCAAACTTTTAGCACAAAGACTACGCTATAAATTCCTATTATTAAAAACGATTGCTTTCGAAAATCCAGAAATAAGGATATCTATTTTGTTGAATCATTATAAAAATAAACACCAACTTATTCCACATCAACCTTTCCAAGTTAACCTTACCCGTCAGCAAATAGCAAACATGACGGGGCTTAGAGTGGAGACGGTTATTAGAACCATTAGAAATCTAAATGAAAGAGGGGAGTTGCGAATTGACCATGGTAAAGTATTTATGTAATTATGACTAGACGCATAAATTTGCAGCAATATTTATAAGGAAATTTGCCTCAAATTATTTTATGGGATTGGTCAATCACAAGTGGCTTCGGATAGCTCTTATAAATTTAAATATTATAGCTTTGATAGGTGTAGTACTAAGGTACAAAATCGCCTTCGCACTTCCCTTTGTCGACCAAAAGCAACTATTACAAGGACATTCTCACTTTGCCTTTGCAGGTTGGATTACCCAAGCATTAATGGCTTTGCTAGTTGATTACTTATATAGAAGAGGAAATAAAAATGCATATAAAAAGTATGGGTGGATTTTAATAGCAAATTTGATAACTGCATACGGTATGTTAGTTGTTTTCCCTATTTCAGGCTATAATATTTATTCAATCACTTTTTCTACACTTTCAGTTTTTGTTTCTTATATATTTGCTATTATATATTGGAGAGACTTAAACAAATTAAAATTGGATGCTATTAGTCATTTGTGGTTTAAAGCCTCATTGATATTTAATGCTATTTCCTCGCTAGGAGCCTTTAGTTTGGCCTATATGATGGCCAATAATTTGGTGCAACAAAATTGGTATTTGTCGTCCGTATATTTCTTTTTACATTTCCAGTATAATGGTTGGTTCTTTTTCGCATGTATGGGTTTGTTTACTGACAAACTGAATACCTTAGGTAAATTAAATGGTTCATTTAAATATATATTTTGGTTATTTTTTCTCGCGTGCATACCTGCTTATTTTTTATCAGTATTGTGGATGCCAATTCCACTTTGGAGTTATTGGTTGGTAGTAGCATCTGCTATAGCTCAGGTTATAGCTTGGCTTTGGTTGGTAAAGATTATTTCTATCAAAAAAAATTTATCAAGAACCGCATTTACCTTATTACTTTTATCAGCCATTGCACTAAGTATTAAATTACTTTTGCAGTTAGGTTCCACCTATCCACCATTAAGTAAATTGGCTTTTGGATTCCGACCTATAGTAATAGGTTATTTGCATCTAATTTTGCTCGGTGTAATCACTGTTTTTATTATAGGATATTCAGTATCTCAAAAACTAATTTTGTTGAACCGCTTAAGCACTGTTGGTATCATAGTTTTTACATTTGGAATATTTTTCAATGAATTATTATTAATGGTACAAGGTATATCAGCACTTAAGTATGAGAGTGTTCCCTATACGAATGAATTTCTTTTGGTGGCAGCGATAATAATGTTTAGCGGAACTACATTGATAGTTAGAAGTCAATTTAAATTTAAGTTGACTTAATAAATGGTACGATGAAGAAGCAATGGCAGAAATATCTTTTTGCATTGATGGCAATATCTTTCTTTAGTTATTCTCTAGTTTTATATTCAAACAAAAATTATACGTATCAATCCAATTATGATCATACTAAAGCTATTGATGGGCAATTAGTCTGGCAAAAGTATAATTGTCAGAGCTGCCATCAGCTTTATGGCTTGGGCGGATATTTAGGCCCTGACCTTACCAATATTATCTCAGTAAAAGGGAAAGATAAACAATATATATTGGCAATTATTCAGTCTGGATCTAAACAAATGCCCGTATTCCATCTGAATGAACAGGAGAAAGAAAATCTGATCACGTTTTTAATTTCAACTGATGCCAGTGGAACGGCAGACCCAAGAACTTATATAAAGCAATCGAATGGAATGATATATAAACATGGGAATTAATTTGCACAGCAGTATAGGTCGTTATTACTTAGCTTCCGCTTTGTTTATGCTAGTATTGGGTTTAGTTTTTGGGGTAGTGGCGGCATTCAATTATATAATCCCAGGTTTTTCACAAGAATATTTGGGCTTTATACAATTACGCCCCATGCATGTATCATGTGTGATGTTTTTTATATTGATGGGGGCTTGCGGTTGTATATATTGTGGCTTGCAATCTGCACAACCTGATACTATCTCAAAACCATTGGCCTATATGCAGTTAGTAATATGGTGGATTGCAATTATAGCTATTTTATTTTCGTATTCGCAGCAACAATTTGGGGGCAGAGAATATTGGGAATTTCCACCAAAGTATGCATTAATTATTGCAATTACGTGGGTACTTTTTTTAGTTAATTATTTTATAGCTGCCACTAAAATTAAAAAATGGCCCGTATATATTTGGATGTGGATGACGGGAATTATATTCTTTCTTTTTACTTTTTTAGAAAATTATCTTTGGGAGTTCCCCTATTTTAGAGAACATTTCCTCAAAGACCTTACTATTCAATGGAAAGCAAATGGTTCATTGGTAGGCTCGTGGAACCAAATGATATATGGCACTGCCTTTTTTTTAATGGAACGAATTAGTGGCGAACGTTCCACCGCAAAATCTAATTTAGCATTCGCTTTGTATTTTTTGGGATTGTTTAATTTAATGTTTAATTGGGGCCATCATATATATACTTTGCCTACCGAAAGTTATATCAGATATGTGAGTTATATAGTGAGCATGACCGAATGGATATTTTTGCTACGAATATTTTATACTTTTAAGAGCACAGTTACTACCGCACGCAAAAACTATTATTATTTCCCATACCGTTTTTTATTGGCTTCAGAAGTCTGGATTTTTTTTAATATGATGCTTGCCATTGTGATGTCGATACCAGCATTTAACTTATATACACATGGCACACATGTTACAGTGGCACATGCTATGGGAACCACAATAGGCATTAATACGATGATACTAATTGCAGCTTGTTTTGAATTTTTTATGCCCCATAATGAAGAATTTGCAAAAGGATCAAAAGTCTTGAATGTTTTTTATTGGATGCTACAAATTGGGTTATTACTTTTTTGGCTATCATTAATCATCATCGGGATACAAAAAGGTATTTGGCAAATGGGAGCTCAGACTACTTCTTTCAGTTCGATGATGCAAAGCCTACAAGCATGGTTTTATGTATTTGTTTCGACAGGAATTATATTGATGGCTTCCTTAAGTTCACTCGCTTTTATTTTGCTCCACGCGTTTTTAACGAAAAAAAAGTATTTGCATTTTTAAAAACCTCCTTATATTTGCGTAAGCATTTTCGAGGAAATGAGAAAAATATTCGCAATACTTTTACTGTTCTGTTATCTGATACCAGCCATTGGCTTATCAGTATCCGTGCATTATTGCGGTGGAAGGTTAGCCTCATTTTCGATTATTGGTACAGACGAAGCCAAATGTCCCTGTGGTGATATGCCCATGAAAAAAGATTGTTGTAAAGACAAAACTGCTTCTTTTAAGATAAAGGATACCCAGCGTAACTCTAAGCAAATTATTGTTATTGTGTATAAAGGTTTTAAGCAGTTACCTATTGCTTCTACCCCCTTATATGGTATAAATTACACATCAATATTTTCGGAGCAGGAAATACAGTTCGACCATCCGCCTCCGCTGCTAAATGAGCAAGCTATATATTTGCTCAATCAGGTTTTTCTTATTTGATTTTCACTCATTTTTTTGCCGACACTTTAAATAAGTGCATCGGCTAGAGATGTATTTATACATTTCCAAAGAATATTTCCCCAAAAACAAATCAATAATTAATAAAACAAAAAATGAAAAACACAATTTTTCTATCAATTGCTTTGATGTTCGTAATTACGATTTCCAAGGCCCAAACAGTAATGCAATTAAAAGGTGTTGACTGTAACGGAAACTCCCACGATTTATTGGCCGACTTAGACGCAGGTAAAGCCGTACTGATTCACTTCTTTATGCCCAATTGCGGTAGTTGTCCGCCACCCGCACAAAAAATCCAGAAGATGGCGAATAATGTAATGAAAAAGCATCCTGGAATGATTACAGCCTATGCTCTGCCTTTCAACAATTCAACCACTTGTAGTTCTACAGCCACCTGGTGTTCTTCAAACGGACTTTCATTATATATGCCTTATGACAGCGGTGCCGCACAAGTGGCCAACTATGGTGGTTTTGGAATGCCTACAATAGTTTTGCTAGGAGGTAAAGATCATAGAGTGATGTTTTCTTCGCAAAGTTTCAGCACGAGTGATACCACTGAAATGAGAGATTCAATTTTGGCCATGCTGGGTGGCACAACAGGTATTGATGATATAACAAATACAGTTTCTATATTTACTGTTTATCCCAATCCGGCATCTGATATGGTAACTATAAATCTTGAACTGAAAGAAGCTACGAACTTATTGATTGAAGTTACTGACATCACAGGCAAAATTGTTAGTACAATCATGAATGAAAAGCTAAATGCAGGTGTTGTAAGCAAAGAAGTAAATACTACCAACCTTCCCAATGGAAATTATTTGATAAAGTTGACCGCAAATGGAAAAACTGGGGTTCAAAAATTGAACATTTTGCATTAAATTAGATTCAATATATATCTGTGATGAAAAAAATAATTTTCCCTACTTTTATAATTCTTACGGGAATTATAATACTTGAATCATTTGGCACCATACAACCTCGCCAAAAAGATGGGACTGAACCTGGGTATACCGGCTCACCTGGCGATAGTTTAAAAAATTGCACCGTCTGCCATGGAGGGAAAGCAACTACTGTAAGCAATTGGATTGAATCTAACATTCCTACCGAAGGCTACACACCTGGTGCAACATATACTATTACAGCTACCAATACCGAATCTGGAGGTACACGATTTGGCTTTGAGGTATCTCCTCAAAATATTAGTGGAGACTTGCTGGGGAAAATTGTAATAACTGATACAACTCGAACCAAACTTGTAGGTAATAATAAATATATCACTTACACAAAATACGGTGTAGATGGAATTGGTAAACTTTCATGGAAATTCGATTGGGTGGCCCCGTCAGCAAATACGGGCGATGTTGTTTTTTATGGAGCATTTAATTCAAATTTTGAAGGACACAAGGACAGCGACCAGACATTTCTTTCTACCTTAAAAGTAAATGAAAAAAATCCCCTTGCGATAGCGGAAAAAGAATCTAAATTGAATTCATTCAAAGTGTATCCTAATCCTGCCACCGATTTAGTTTCTATCAGTATGGACTTGAAAGAAACTTCAAACTTGTTGATTGATGTTACCGACATCACCGGGAAACAAGTTGCCATTATCAGCAATGAAAAACAAAGTGCTGGTGCCTTGACAACACAATTCAACACTACTATTTTGCCAAGCGGAAATTATTTTGTGCGGATAAGTGTGAACGGGAAAACCGCCACACAAAAACTAAGCATCGCTCACTAATGAGAAAAATAAAACATAAAGTTTTAGTATTAGCTGCAATGTTTGCGGCTAATACTTTTTCTTTTGCTCAATCATACACCATCAGACCCAACGATACTTTCATTGTAAATGCAATGATGGAAGATTTGGAAACATTGACTATTCAGCAAGTCAATAGCACAAGCAACACCATTTATTTGAAGTGGGAAAAAATTAGTGCATCGGTTCCTGCACTTTGGGAAGCATCGGTGTGCGATAATCAAATTTGCTATACAACTTTAGTAGATAGTGGTTCAATGAATCCAATTATTCCAAGTGAATACGGTTTCTTGTTGCTACATATCACGGCACATGTAAATTACGGCACGGCAATCATTCGTTATGCAGTATGGGATATTAATTTCCCTTTGATGAAAGACACTTTGACTTTTATAATGAATGTAGCCACAACAGGAATTGCAAATGCAAATTTTGAAGCACCTTCTGTTTGGTTTGCTGAAAATAAAATCCATTTACAAAACACCAATGAAAATTATTCATTACTTTTAATAAGTGATTTAAGCGGAAAAGAAATTTTCAAAACAAACATTCACAGGCAAACAGAAATTGGCCCAATAGCTATCGGGATGCCGTCACTTCCAACTTCTGTTTATATCATTCAACTAAGTGGCAAGCAAAAAAAGTTTCAACAAAAAATATTTATAACCCTTCACTAAAATGACAGCAAGAAAAGAACACTGGGAAAAAGTTTATGCAACTAAACTACCCAACGAAGTTAGTTGGACACAGGAAATTCCAAAAACATCTTTGGACTTTGTTCATAGTTTTAATTTACCTAAGACGGCAAGCATTATTGACATTGGCGGTGGCGATAGCAAATTGGTTGACTACCTTCTTGACGAAGGTTTTGAAAATATTTCGGTGCTCGACATTTCAGAGAATGCAATTGAAAGAGCAAAGAAGCGACTTGGCGACAAAGCGAAAAAAGTAAATTGGATTGTTAGTGATGTTACAGAATTTCAACCTGCCACGTCTTATGATTGTTGGCACGACAGAGCTACCTTTCATTTCCTCACAAGTACGGATGATATGAATACCTATCTCACAATAGCACGACAAGCCGTAAATAAATATTTAGTTATTGGAACATTTTCTGACAAAGGACCAAAAAAATGTTCAATGCTTGATGTTCACCAATACACCGAAGAAGAATTACAACAACAACTGCAAAACGGTTTTGAGAAAATAAAGTGTGTAACCGAAGATCATAATACACCTTTTGATACCACACAGAATTTTTTGTTTTGCAGCTTCAAACGATTTATCAATTAAGAAAAAATTCATCAGCAATGAAATTAAAATCAATTTACACAGTCTTAACTTTTCTTGTATTCACAAGCCAAACTAGCTTTGCTCAAAATGCATTATACATCCCAACTGCACTAACAGGTACTACTTTCAACCTAAAAGTACAAAGTGGTTTTCAAAAATTTTATGATACAATTAAAACTCCCACTTATGGTGTAAACGGTACATGGTTAGCACCTACTATTATAGCTAATAAGGGAGATAGTATTATATTAAATGTGAAAAACGAATTGTCCGTAAAAACTACCATGCATTGGCACGGTTTGCATGTAGCTCCTGAAAATGATGGAGGGCCGCATCAAATTATTAAACCAAATACTACATGGAGTCCATCATTTAAAATACGAAATAATGCGGCAACATTTTGGTATCATCCTCATGGTGCAGGACAAACAGACCCCCAGGTTTCAAAAGGAATTGCGGGATTTTTTATCGTTAAAGATGCTGCTGAGGCTGCACTAAATTTACCAAGAACTTATGGTGTAGATGATATACCAATTTGTATACAAAGTAAAGCTTTTGATGAGCTAAAACAAATTGCTATTGCTACTAATATGGATACCGCACTTTTTGTGAATGGTACCTTGAATACTTATTATAATACTGCAGCACAAGTTATACGTTTTCGTTTACTAAATGGCAGTAGTTTGCGTTCTTATAATATAGGTTTTTCCAATGGACAAACATTTTATCAAATTGCTACCGATGGTGGTTTACTAGATACTTCTATAGCCTTAACACGACTACGTTTATCGCCTGGAGAAAGAGCAGAAATATTGGTTAATTTCTCAGGAATGATGGGGCAAACTATATATCTAAAAAGTTTTGCTTCTGAGTTGCCGACAGGAATTTATGGTGCTGCCACAGTTGGTTTTGGTGCAGACACCATTCACGAATACAGCGACAATTTTTTGAATGGTGCTGATTTTAATTTGCTGCAACTTAATATAGGTACACAAACGGCAACGCCTGTTACCATAATACCAACAAGTTTAATTCCTTATATACCTTTCAATATAAATTCTGCAACAAATTATAGAACTATAATATTTGATACCCTTCGATTGTTGCCCTTTGAGACACCCAATTTAGCGGAAGGTCCTTTCGGAATGAATAACCATACGTTCGATATGGATAGTATTAACGAAACTATACATTTAAATACTACAGAAGTTTGGACGCTTATCAATAATACTTTGGTAGCACATCCATTTCACATACACGACATCCAATTTAACGTAATTGAAAAAAACGGAGTCCCAACACCACCATCTGAACTAGGGTGGAAAGATGTTGTGTTGGTAATGCCTGATGACAGTGTAAAATTTATTACGAAATTTGAAACTTTTGCAAATAGTACTATTCCATATATGTATCATTGTCATCTGCTTCACCACGAAGATGATGGCATGATGGGAAGTTTTTTGGTGATTGATACAAATATTAAAACAGGCATTGTTAATATTAAGAAACAAAATTTCGATTTGTATCCCAATCCTGTTTCTAAAACTTTATTTCTGAATTTCAATAACGAATTTCCTTTTGCAGAAATAAATGTAGTGAATGTTTTAGGTGAAACTGTTTTGAAACAAAACATTAGCGACACCAAAAATACAACTTTAGATGTTGATGATTTAGCCAACGGAATATATTTTATCCAAATAAAAACACATACCATTTTCCTTACTCAAAAATTTATTAAACAACAATGATATCCTGCAAGTACCTATACAAAATTTTAGTGCTGCAACCGATGTTGTTGATGACAGTTATTGGTCATACTCAAATTATTTTCCCTGAAGGACATGAAAAGAAAATAACTTCGAGCCATACTGTACTTTACGAAGAAACAAAGATACCTTTTATAAATCGCGGTGGTAAAATAACAGATCTCAGATGGCAAAGGATTAGTGATTCAATCCCTCCTGATTGGTTTATTATGGCTTGCATGAATGGCACTTGCTTGGGCGGTGTGCCAGAGAGTGGTCGATTTGATAATTTCTTAAATAATGCAGACAGTATTGGCTTTCTTAAATATCATTTTGATTTTAATGGAATGCCTGGAACAGCAATTATTCGGTTCTTAATCTTTAATGATTTAATGATTGGTTCAAACACTGATACAGCCACATTTAATATTACTTATGTTGCCCCTAATGCTTTAGCATATAGTAGCGAGCCTGCTCAATTAACTGCATACCCAAATCCCTCTACAGATTTTTGGACTATTGGCGGAATAGACATTACTTCAATAATTTCTGCTAAAATAACTGATGTTTTAGGGCATATCATTGCTATTGAATTACCTATTATACCAGTTAATAATTTATCTTGTAGGATTTATAATACCTCACTGACTCCAGGAATATATTTTCTTAAATTAAGCCGACCTAATTTTTCTCAAATACTTCAATTAATTAAACAATGAAATTAATAATCATCTTCACTATAATAAGCTTAACGATTGCTTGCAGTTCCAGTAATAGCAATACTGGAAAACCTCTTCTCTATCATTGTCCCATGGATTGTGAGGGTGCAAAAAACTATACGAAATCAGGTAATTGCCCCGTATGTAAAATGGAATTAAATGAAGTAGAAAATGACAGCACAGTAATTGATACCTTAAAACAACAATAAAATAAATAAACATCATGAAAATTATAAATATAATAATATTATTATTATCCTTCACCTGTTATAGCTGCGAAGCAAAGATAAAAAATCCGAAAACAGAAACTCATAAAATATATGGGAATTGTGAAATGTGTAAAGTGCGAATAGAGAAAGCTGCTTACGAAAAAAGCCTCGCCAAAGCTGTTTGGGATGAAAACACCAAAATAGCAACCTTAACTTTTAATAGTAAAAAGACCAATACTGATGAAATCTTAAAACGAATTGCTTATGCAGGATATGACAATGAAAAGTATATTGCTCCTGATGAAGCGTATGCGAAACTTCCTGGTTGTTGCCAATATGAAAGAAAAAGTAGTACAACAAAAGCTATTGTTAAATCTGATACAAAAATGGCAATGGACGACACTACCAAACAAACTGTGATAGATACAATTGTTAAAGCTACAGCTCCCGCCAATCCTATAGCGGAAGTGTATGACGCTTATTTTGCATTGAAAGATGCATTAACTAAAGATGATGGAGTGGCAGCAAGCAATAAAGCAAAAATATTATATGATGCAATATATAAATTACCTATGGAAAAGTTAACCGCTGCACAACATATAGTTTGGATGAAATATGAAAAACTACTTTCGTATGATGCGGAACATATAAAAGGAGTGGAAAAAGTGGATCACCAACGGGAACACTTTATTGCACTTTCGAAAAATATGTATGAAGTAATGAAAGTAATAAAAATGGACACAACTGTTTATTATGATTTTTGCCCGATGGCTGATGGCGGCAAAGGTGCTACCTGGTTGAGTTTGCAGAAACCTATTGTGAACCCATATTTTGGCAAGCAAATGCTTACTTGTGGTAAAGTACAGGCAACAATTATTAAGTAAAATATAATGAAAAGGTGTATAGCAAAATTAATTCTTATTTGTATATTTATTATAGCACAAATTTCGGCTCATGCTCAATTTGTGAAAGCGGAACTAGTAGCAAGCGGTTTAACATGTTCCATGTGCTCGTTTGCCACACAAAAGCAACTGCAATCAGTTCCATTTATCGACACCATAGGTACTGATTTGAACCATACCACTTTTTTACTGAGTTTCAAAAAAGATTCTGTTATTGACTTTACGTTAATTAAAAAGAAAGTGGAGGATGCTGGATTTTCTGTAGCTTCTTTAGTCCTTACTTTTCATTTTGACAGTTTGAAGGTGGATAACAATTATCACCTGTATTATCAAAATTCTTTATACCATTTCATAAATTTGAAGTCTAGAATATTAAATGGCAATACGAAGCTAAAACTTATTGATAAAGGCTTTGTGTCAGATAAGGAATATAAAAAGTATAGGAAAGTAATAGACAATCATACTTCTGAGCAAGCAGGAAACACACGCATTATAACTCATGTATATCATATAATAGTTTTATAATATGAAAATACTTTTGTTTTTATTACTGCTATCAATCTCATTTGCAATAAATGGACAAGAGCTATATGTATCATCAGAGCCTGCCAGTAATATGCCCTCGAAATCAATCGGATTTAGGCTAAACAATGAAATAATGCCACCTTACCGCAATGCGTTGTATGGAGTAGATAATAAACGGTATATGTTTAGGCAAAACGCAGAAGTTATGCTAGGGTTAAGTAAGAAATGGATGTTTCACTTCAGTATGTTTTCGGGTACTTTTCATCAGTCGTATTATAAGTTTGAGGGGATTAATCTTTATACTAAGTTTCGTTTCCTATCAAAGGATAATGTACAAAGCCATTTTCGGATGGCAGCTTATGCTAAAGCCGCTGTAATTAGTAATGACATTCAGTATAATGATATAAATTTGCAAGGCGATAATTCAGGATTTGCTGGGGGCATTATCGCTACGCAATTGTTGCATAAATTTGCTCTTTCTTTTACGGGTGGATATAACCACAGCATCAATAATTTAAAATATAAGTTAAAGCCATCACAGCCAAGCTGTGCTTACAATTATTCTTTTTCAGCAGGATATTTATTGTTCCCGTTCAAATATAAAAATTATCGACAAACTAACATTAATTTATATTTTGAAATGCTGGGAAAAACCAATCCACAAACGGCCGAACACTATATAGACATGGCACCTGCGATACAGTTTATTATAAACAGTCGCATGCGATTGGAGATGGCTTATAAAAGACAATTAGCAGGGAATATGCTCCGAATCAACAACCAAAGTATATTAATACGATTTGAATACAATATTTTCAATGCTTATAAATGAAAATTACAACCCAAACTTCTGTTATTCTTATTATATTATATATTGCTATAACAGCATTTGCTAATCCTTTTATTTATCAAACACCTCTTAAAAAAATTGCATCAACGGATGTAAGAACATTGGATGGTAAAACATATAATACTGCGAGTATTTCTAATAATGGGAAACCCATTATTATTAGTATTTGGGAAACGACTTGCAAACCATGTATTAATGAATTAGATGCAATTTCAGATCAATATGAACAATGGCAGAAAGAAACTGGAGTTAAATTAATTGCCATTTCTATTGATGGACCAAGAACAATTGGAACTGTTGAGTCTGTTGTGAAATCAAGAGGTTGGGAATATGAAGTTTATAAAGATGTAAATCAAGATTTCAAAAGAGCAATGAATATAGGATTTTGTCCTTACACATACTTGCTCGATAGTACTGGAAATATAGTATGGGAAAAAGGTGCGTATTTAGCAGGTGATGAAACAATATTATATGAACTTGTGAAAAAATTAAGTAGGGGTGAAAAAATTCTAGGTAATTAACTTTAATATAAATTAGGTTGAAGAAGAATCAGGCATATAAGCATTTTAGTAAACAGAGATTTAGAACCACATGAAACTATATATTAAAAATATGGTATGCAGCCGTTGCAAAATGGCAGTGAAAGCTGAGTTGGAAAAATTTGGACTGCACTTTCTTTATCTCGAATTGGGCGAAGTGGAGATTATGGAAGAACTTGATGTACCCATGAAATCTAAACTTAACCAATCATTGTTGTCAGTAGGATTTGAGATTATTGATGATAAGAAAGGGAGGTTGATTGAAAAAATAAAAAATTCAATTATTGAATTGGTACATCATAATGATGAAAACATGCGTATAAATCTGTCCAACCACATAGCTCAGAAATTAAACTATGATTATCATTATTTGAGCAACTTGTTTTCAGAAGCGGCGGGAACTACCATCGAAAAATATTTTATTACCCAAAAAATAGAAAAAGCCAAGGAACTATTGATATATGACGAACTGTCACTTACAGAAATTTCCGACAGATTGGGATATAGTTCGCAGGCTTATCTTTCAAATCAATTTAAGAAAATAACTGGACTGACCCCAACCGTATATAAATCGTTGAAAGAGCATACACGACAGAATATTGAAGAACTGTAAATGTTATACATTAATTACAAAATTGTGTAATATTTAATGCTGGATATTTTCTCACTTTTGCAGCGTGAATAACATTGTTCACACTAAATAAATTTTATTATGGAAAATTCCAACAGTAAATGTATTGACGCATGCTTGGCATGTGTAATCGAATGTGAAAGTTGTGCCACGCATTGCATTGGCATGAACGACAAAGACCATTTAAAATGTATTGCTTTGTGCCGCGATTGTGCTGACATCTGTGCTTTATGTGCAAGGTTTGAAGCAAGAGGTTCAGAATTTACAAAAGCTCTTTGTAAACTTTGTGCAGAAATTTGTAACGCTTGTGCTGCAGAATGCGAAAAACTATCGGCACATGATTGTTGTAAAAGATGTGCAGCAGCTTGTAAAAAATGTGCTGAAGCATGTGCAAGCATGTAAATTAAAAAAATTGTAAGGCTGGCTTATTGTCTGCCTTGCAATTTTTATTTTATCAATTACTTTCTATAATAATGACACATACTTATCATATCACAGGAATGACTTGCGGCAGTTGTGTTGCAACTGTAAAAAGTCAATTACTTAAACTGCAAGATATAATTTCTGCAGAAATTTCGTTAGAAAATAAACAAGCAACGATTGAAATGAGTAAGCACATTTCAACAAATGCGTTGCAAGAAGCAATCAGTCCTGATAAAAAGTATATAATTACGGAAGACAGTACAGCTATGAAAGAAGATGAAGCAAAGAATTGGTTCGCGACTTACAAACCATTGCTTTTGATTTTTGCATTCATCACATTTATATCATTCGTATCGGCACAAATGAATAATGAAATTCATTGGATGCACTTTATGAATACCTTTATGGCGGGGTTTTTTCTCACATTTTCCTTTTTTAAATTTCTTGACCTTAAAGGATTTGCCGAAAGCTATTCTATGTATGATATCATTGCAAAACAGGTAAAACAGTGGGGATATATATATGCATTTATTGAATTGTTTTTAGGTATCGCTTACACCATCGATTTCAATCCATTTATTACAAATATAAGCACACTCATTATTATGAGTATAAGTATCATTGGCGTTTTGCAAAGCGTATTGAATAAACAAAAGATTAAGTGTGCGTGCTTAGGTGCCGTCTTTAATTTGCCCATGAGTACAGTAACTATTATAGAAGATGCTTTAATGATAGCGATGAGTGCTGTAATGCTAATGATAATTTAAGGTGAAAGTGCAAATCTTAAATACTCGTAAATCAAACAAGTTGTAAAAATCTTTAAAGTACTTTAGCAAATGCATAATTATTTTTTTAATGATCGCTGCAAATAATCACTTTAAATTAATATGATTAAAAAGATAAAAAACACCTTAATGCTTATAACCCATGCGAAAGCAAATGCGTACTCGTGGAAGCACCAAAGAAATAATAAATACAAGTCAATACTATCAATATGGTAATTATGTAACTTATTTCTTAAAATGTGTAACTTATTCTCTCAAAAAACAGTCACCTTTACCCTTGAAATATTTATATCAAATCACAAAATTTAAACAAAAAACAAAAAATGAAAAAGTTAACAATTTTAGCAATCTTTTTTGCGTCGGCAATGGTTTTACTTACTGCCTGCAATTCAAGTCAATCGCCTGATCAAAGCCTAAAGGATGATTCTCACAGAACCAAAATTATGTCGACCATGGTTAAAGATCCGATCTACGCTAAAGAAATGGTGGACGCAATGATGCATGATGATAATTGCAAACAAATGATGATGGACAAGATGATGAGCGGGTGCAAAGACGATACAAGCATGTGCAAAATGATGATGGGCAAAACCATGGAAATGTGTAATATGGATGAGTCGAAATGTGATATGATGATGGGGTGCATGAAATCACATACCAATGTGATGAAATCCATGAAAGGAATGTGCGATATGGCATCGTCTGAGAAAGCTGTAAAGGATGACCCTAAGGAAAAAAAGGCAAAAGCTATTGTATATACTTGCTCCATGCATCCTGAAATTATAAGGGACAAGCCTGGCAAATGTCCTAAGTGCGGAATGGACTTGGTAGTAAAGAAATAAAGTTTTTTTTATTCAAATAAAATAGCAAGGTTGTATAATTAGCAATCTTGTTTTTTGATT
>Ga0163151_10003429_pt1 | contig 22848 bp, 25 predicted proteins | sample OliLakLV19MP5IB2_FD_145596 | JGI IMG/M metagenome (GOLD analysis project Ga0163151, IMG submission 145596) | Freshwater microbial mat bacterial communities from Lake Vanda, McMurdo Dry Valleys, Antarctica - Oligotrophic Lake LV.19.MP5.IB-2 | ecosystem: Environmental > Aquatic > Freshwater >... | reverse complement strand
TTTTAGATCAGAGCATTCAGTAAATTTGAAAGTGAAGCAAAAATATGCAGAAAGCAAGAGATTTTTTTAATGGAAGGACAGCTGTTATCGCCAATAAACATAAAAAGGAGGAGGTTATCGCTCCACTTCTTGAGAAACAGCTTGGATTGAAGATCATTGTTCCTGAGTCAATTGATACCGATCAATTTGGGACATTTACCAGAGATATTGATCGAAAAGGCTCACAGCTTGAAGCAGCCAGAGCAAAAGCTGAAGAGGGCATGAGGCTCACTGGTGCTGAAATTGGCATTGCCAGTGAAGGGACGTTTGGTCCTCATCCTGCTTCTCCTTTTATTCCTGCTAATACAGAGATTGTTGTCCTGATAGATAAAAAACATGATTTAGAAATTATCGGAGGAAGCGTTTCCTTAAAAACCAATGATAGCCACCGCTATGTCAGTAATGTTGATGAAGCAATCGAATTTGCAAATGCTATTGGTTTTCCGTCTCATGGGATAGTAATTAGAGCACATCCTGATATTAGCCTGGGGATGGTTAAGGGTGTGACAACAGTCGAACAGCTCGAGGAGGCAGTAAAGAAGTTTCTCAAAATACCACTAAGAGGAAAAGTATTTCTTGAAACAGATATGCGAGCGTATGTAAACCCAACACGCATGGAAAATATACGTTTAGCTACAGAAGATTTAGTGAAAAATGCTCTGAGAGCGTGTCCCCAATGCGGCATTCCTGGATTTAGTATTACCCGGAAAAAGCCTGGTTTACCTTGTGAACATTGTGGATTAAAAACTGATAGCACATTAGCTGATGTCTATACCTGCAAGAAGTGTGGATTTATCAAAGAAGAACTGTATCCTGATGGAAAGAAAGTTGCCTATGCAGGAAACTGTGGATACTGTAATCCATAAGAAACAGGATTTATTTTAAAACACTAAAGTCTGTTTTTCTCTAAATTTAATTTTAATCTTCTCTTTGAAGATAAAACTTTTAGATTAGAAGCACTGAAGTTACAATTTCATTATGTATATAAAGTTGTCTCTTTAATACGTTGGTTATTTCTCTTTTTTCTTGCATTGTTCCATTACGAAATGCGTAGTTGGAATAATCCATCAGACTAATTGGTTTGTTATCTGGATTTATATCCTGTGCCCAAGTAAGGATACCTGTAAATATCCCATTTCTAATATCTTCAAGAAGTTTCTTGAAAACTGGTCGTTGTCCTGATTCTTTGGCTGAGTGACTTTCCCGGCAAATTTCTTTAATTAGATACCCTTCTCTGGTTGCAAGCTCATTCATTTCTTGAATTTGAGAGTCAATCTAACGCAATATTCTCCGTAGAAATCCGACACTTCAGGTAAAATTATGGAGGTGTTGGATATAACAAAAATAACATTGGCTTGGGAATTGTTTGAAGCCGGAATTCCAAAGAGTCATATTGCTACCAAAATAGGCGTACAAAGAGAGACTGTTCACCTTTGGATAAAAGATATTTTGGCATATGGATTGATTGAGTTCTTAGACAGATACTCCTAGGCTAAAAAGGTTGCGAGAATCAGAAGACAAATAGATCCAATCCTGAAAAGAAGGGTCTGGGAAATAAGGGACAGGGAATTCGATTGCTGTGGTCAGAAGATAAAATACTTTCTCAAGAAAGAATATGGTTCTTCTCCTGCTGTATCTAAAATTTATGAGATTCTGGGTGAGAAGTATAAACTCAAGAGTAAGTGGAAAACAAACCTGAAAAGAGGAGCCGTGCCTCATACAGTTAAGCCTAGAGAGGTCATCCAGATGGATTCAATTGATTTTGGTGGGATATTTGCCTTCACAGCTGTAGATATTTTCTCCAAGGAAGCTGATGTCATACTTGCACCAGAGCTGACTTCATATTATGGAGCTGTGTTTCTGGACACCTGCATGATAAGGAGATTCAGCTCGCACTCAAATTTAATTCAGGCTGATGGTGGACATGAATTTAAAGATAAATTCAAGGCTAAAGTATACGACTACGCTGATAGATTTAGAATCTCCAGACCATATAAGAAAAATGAACAAAGTTACATTGAATCATTCAACAGAACAGTCAGGAAAGAGTGTTTAGGTTGGAGTAAATATAACCCCCACCAGATTCCAGAACTGACACTGGTTGTTAATCAATTCCTTGATAGATATCATTACCACAGACCACACCTGGGACTCGGTTTAAAGCCACCTTTAGAGAGATAACAGTGTCGGATATTAACGGGACATACCGGTACCCCATACTTAGTATTTTTTTTAGGCTCCCTGACAAAGGTGCTGTGTGATCTTCCCAACCTTTTACCAATCTCCCGTAGTCATACTCCCTGTTCTTCCAGAGAAAATATTTCTCACGTTCTTCCAAGCTTAAATGCTTGTATTTTTTCAACTTAAATACACCTCCTCTTCAGGCTAGATTTTACCTGAAGTGGTGCACTTCGTTTTAGACTCTACGTTTTTTATAGTGTCTCATTTGTCTCGTTTAGCCTTGATGTGAGACAATCGTTATAAGGATAAGAAGGTTCTAGACCGAGCCTCTCAACCAAAAGTGTCAAAAAATACACCAGAACTTAGATACCTTGGACTATTCACTCCTTTTATCGGAGGCTTTGTCGTCTGGAAAATTATGGTAATGATGGAAATCGGGTTAATTCTTATGCTGGAGGGTTAATTTAAATTCTTACTTTATATTTCTTCACAAGAAAAAATAATTTTACCTCGTTTTTGATCTCGAACTTAAAATATAATTAACTCCTTTTTGAATGCAAAAGCTCATCGCTATAAAAACAATCATATATAAAATTGTCGCAATCCCCGCAGGAAAATATTTATACAAAAAATCATAGCGATAGAGGAGTGGCCATTGTATTAGGTATATTTCATAAGAATAAACCCCAAGAAAAATCAAAAATTTTGATTTAATCGGTATAAGAAGTATTAATAATACAAAGGCTCCCATAGTCACTAAACTCAAAATATGCTCTTTCCTGAGTGTTTCGCCAATTCCTGAGTGAATGCTGGTATAACTTATAATCCAAAATAGTGAAGCAACTAAAACATATCGAAAAACTGGATTTATTTTTTTTACAATGTCTGTAAATTTATAAGTTGAATTCTGCCAGGAAGCAAAAAGCATCCCGAGCGGAAATGCAACGTAGTGAATCTTATAAAGTTTTAATACATCTTCAACTACAGGCAACTCAATATACTTAAGAATCAAATAGCTTACGATTAGCATCATTGCTGCGGATAAAACCGGAGCCTTTCTCCAAAAGACCAAAGGAAAAATTAAGTAGTAGAAAAGTATAAAAGTGAAATACCAAAGCGGAGAATTAAAAGTTGTGTATATATCAGCATCAGGAACAAAACCTACAGCGAGATAGAATAGGGTTTTAAACGGATAATTTATGTTGAGTAAAAAAATATCTAGAAGAAGAAAAAAAATTAGGACGATCCACATCGGCAAAAAAACTCTTTTTAACCTCTTTAGATAAAATTTAATTGGATTATGGTGATATTTTAATTCAGAAATAGTCAGCCCGTACCCTGAAAGGAACAGAAAAATATTCACTCCAACTCCTCCTGCCACAGACAGGGGATACAAAAATCTATTACCTGCATCTAAAAAATATCCAATATGGGAAAAAATAACCATCATAATTGCCAATCCTTTTAACTGGTTAGTGTGATCAATATTCATTTCATGTGGTGAGTTATCTTTTTGGGCTGTTACTAAAATTGTCACAAGCAAAGGGATGGCAAAGATTATAGTTTGTAAAAAAGGGTTACTAATACTAATTTCCATTTATCAAATTTCCCCATAAAACATAACCCTCGTTAGAGGGATGAAATTTATCAATTGAGTAATATTTATCAGGATAATCTGAGAAAGGCTTGCTAGTCGCATTATATAAATCAAAGTACCCAACATTCTTCTCGAGAGCCACCTGTTCAATAATTTTGTTAAACTTTCTAATCCTTTGATCCATAATTATATTGTGTGGTGGCAAAATTAGATCTCTCGTTCCCAGATAAGGAATGTTAATCAAAAGCACCTCTGAATTGATATCCATAAATTTATCAACAACCATTTCTAAGGAATTCTTAAAGTCCTCAATGTCCGCAAAGTCATGTACATCATTAGTCCCAATCATAATTGACACAAATTCTGGCTTTGCCTTTAAAGCTTTATATAATTGAAAATTTTCCAGCTCACCAATTACTGCACCCGGAACTGCCAGGTTCGAGACCTCTACTTCCAAATATTTATTCAACAAATTTTGAGCAATAAAATAAGGGTAAGTTGTTTGGTATTCTGAAGCTCCAAATCCATAAGTTAAACTATCCCCTATAGCAACATATTTGATGTTTTCACTTCCACTTCCTCCATCTAAAGAATAGCTTCTTTGTATATTAGTACTTAAAATGCGACGATCCTTGTCGTAACTAAAAATATGTGCATAGGACAAATTTAAATAAATAACAATTACTAACATCAACGCGCAAATCAGCACATTTTTACTAGTGAGTATATTGTTCAGTTTCTCCTTTGGCATTGATCTTAGTATATCAAAGCCTGATGAGCTATGGTCCAGAGCAATGGCTTTGTACTTTAAATATTTGTTAATATAAGCTATGTCCCGAAGGTTTCTAATTCTTCTAGGTATGACTGTGGGTTCATTTATAGGCGGTTACGTACCAGTACTTTTTGGGGCTGACCTCTTTTCCTTCACATCCATTATCTCCAATGCGGTAGGCGGAATCATCGGCATCTGGATTGCCTACAAACTCACCTCCGGTTTTTGATATACTCTAGATGTTATTAGATGGAAATACTCATAATTCTGTTGCTAATCGTTTTAAATGGTATATTTGCCATGGCCGAGATCGCTATCGTTTCTTCTCGAAAATCAAAGCTCAGGCAACTAGCAAACGAAGGTGACAAAAACGCTCAAGCTGCCCTGGATTTAGCCCTTTCACCAAACCGCTTCCTCTCAACCGTCCAGATTGGCATAACTTTCGTAGGGATCTTCGCTGGCGCATTCGGAGGTGAAAGAATCGCCAGAGACCTGGCAATAGAATTAAAAGGTATACCTCAAACCAGTCAATACAGCGACATCATAGCCTTACTGCTCGTTGTAGCCGCCATAACATACTTATCTCTAATAATAGGGGAGTTGGTCCCTAAAAGATTGGCTTTAAACTCGCCAGAAAAAGTTGCCTCTCTCATCGCCCGACCAATGAAAGTTTTCTCTTCAGTCGCCTGGCCATTGGTCACTTTTCTTACAGCCTCAACCGACTGGTTACTTAAATGGTTTAAAATAAAATCAAAACATGAACCCTCAGTAAGCGAAGAAGAAGTAAAAATGCTTATTAAAGAAGGAGCAAAAATCGGCATATTTAACATTACTGAATCCGACATTGTCGAACGCACTTTCCAGCTTAGCGATAAGATTGTCAAACTTGTGATGACCCCAAAAAGGGGTATTTCCTGGCTCGACGTAGAAAGTTCTTTTGAAGTTCTAAGAGACAAGATCGCCAATAACCCTCATTCCCATTTCCCTATTTGCAAAGGGTCCCCAGAAAAAGTCTTAGGCCTCGTCAGGGCGGAGGAAATACTAACTCATTTCCTCCTTGAAGAAAAAATTGATCTGCAAAAATTCCTACACAAACCTTTATTTGTTCCTGAAGGTTTAGACGTCTACAAACTATTGGAGCTATTCAAAAAATCAGGCATACATGCCGCTCTGGTAACGGATCCAAAAGGCAAAATCAGCGGTATAGTTACATTGACAGACGTCCTTGAGGAAATTGTTGGCGACATCCCAACCTTTGAAGAATTAGCTGAAAGACAAAAGAAGGTAATCTAAATGAGAGACCTCCAGCTAACCCACACAGTTGTAATGGTTTCCCCGAACCATTTTGGATTTAATCCTCAAACCGCTGAAAGTAACGTCTTCCAAAACCATGTCACAGGTTCCGAAGAAGAAATCCAGGCAAAAGCGCAAGCCGAATTCAAAGAAGCAGTTAGCAAGATTGAAAAGTGCGGTATCACCGTTCTGGTCCTCAAAAGCCGCGAAGATTACATCACCCCGGACTCAATCTTTCCAAACAACTGGTTCTCTCATCACTCGGATGGTGAACTGGTAATTTATCCAATGTTAGCTCCAAACAGAAGAGCTGAAAGACAGGCGGAAAAACTAAAGAATCTTTTAGAAGCCAGTGGCAAATCTGTTCCAAAAATTATCGATCTGTCAAATGATGAAGGTCAAGCCTGTTTTCTCGAAGGAACAGGGAGTCTTGTTTTAGACAGAGAAGACAAAATAGCATATGCCATGGAATCTCCCCGAACTGTAAAAGCTGAATTTGATAAATGGTGTCAAATAATGGGATACAAAGGAGTCCTCTTCCACGCTTACGACAGTAAAGGCTTTTCAATTTATCACACTAACGTCACCATGAGCATCGGAAAAGAATATGCTGTAATTTGTCTAGACTCAATCAAAGATCCTATCGAAAGAGAAGTTGTTAAAGATTCGTTAATAATGTCTGGTAAAGAAATTATTGAATTGTCTATAGACCAAATCTACAAATACTGCGGCAATACCCTGCAACTTCTTTCAGAGCGTGGTTCTTCAAAAATAGTCATGTCAAAAACCGCTTATGACGGTTTTAAATTGAGTCAACTGGAAAAACTTAAAAAGTATGGTGAAATAATTACAGTCGAGATTCCCGAAATAGAAACAGTCGGTGGCGGAAGCGCCCGTTGTATGCTGGCTGAAGTATTCTAAGTTTAAACAGTTTTCCAGGAGCAGGAGACATTCAGGAAAGTGAATTCCCATTTGCCGATTTTGATTGTTTGTGGAGCAAATTCACAGGAAAACCTTCTTACCGGTCTTGGTGTAGGAGCAGGTGAAGGAGAAATGCTTGGGGATGGGGCTACTGATGGTGAAGCTGACGGTGAAGAAGATGGCGATGCTAAAGGCGATGCACTTGGACTGGCAGAAGGGCTGACGCTTGGAGAAAGTGATGGACTCGGAGAAGCGGAGGCGCTTGGCGAAACACTAGGACTCGGACTTGGAGAAGGACTTGGGCTGGCGCTTGGACTTGGTGAAGCTGAAGGAGATGCCGAAGGGCTGGGGGAAGGCGATTCAGATGGGTTCGCACTAGGTGAAGCGCTGGGAGATGGAGACGGAGATTCTGAAGGTGAAGCTGAGGGTGATTCGCTAGGTGCGGCGCTTGCTGAGGCACTGGTAGAAGGCGCAGGTGAGGCTGCCGGAGCTTCGGTTGCAGCAGCTGCATTTTGAGGCTCCGGAGTTGCTCTGTTAACAAAGTCTGCAGAATTATTATCAGTATCTTCACCATTGCCCAGTAAAGCATCAGCTGCAATCATAGAAGCTATAGCTGATGAAGAATTAGCTTTTCTTTCAACACTATCTCCACCGGAAGGATTAGTTTTGATAGCTGTCTCCGGGTCATTGCTGGTACCGAGTCCTAGTTTATCAACCAGGCTGCTGGAACTATTCTTTAAGTATATTGCGTTATTATCAGCGATAGAAGAATCAGAATAAGTTAAATCTTCCGCCGGTAAACCGTCGTAATTAGTATGGGCCATCAGGTAATATCCGTGAGATGCCAGAGAGGTGCTGGCAGGAACTGTCGCGAGTAATTCATGGTTAGATGGATCCGGAGAGGCTAAGGCAGTTTTTCTGCTAATAGTCCAACCGCTTATATCAACAGGGGCACCGGTTGGATTATATAATTCAATAAACTCATCAGTTGAAACCCCTCCGGCTAACTGAACTTCAGAAATAACAACATTTGTTGCAAGGGCTGATTGAACAATAGTAGGTCTTGCAAGGGAAATAACAGCAGTAATTAGGAGAAAAACATTGAGTATAAAAAGCCAGGACAGTTTAGCTCTTCGCATCTAACATATTTATACTATATCCAATGAATGGTCTGTCAATAGCATAAAAATATATCAATATAAGTCAATATTAAAGCTGATAGATTATTATGATAATAAAAGAGGATAGTTATTAGGCTAAAGTTTCTCGGGGTTAATTCTAATTATCCTATCGTCATTCGACCCGGGAACCCCTCTTCCGTCTCTGTTACTGGTAGATATATAAAGCATTCCATCAGGCCCCTTTGTTACCTCTCTGATCCTCCCGTATTTTCCTTTTAGTAACTCCTCAAATGAGGTTATCTTATTGCCCTCAATCTTTCCTGTGTAAAGAGCCTGTCCTCGTAAACCGCTAAAAAATAAATTATTGCCTATTATTTCTGTTCCTCCGGGAGCCCATGAAGTAGAAGGGGTCGAATTTTTAACTGGTGTCACCATACCTGATCCTGTCTGGTCCCCCTGAATCACGGACCATCCGTAATTACTGCCTGCCAGAATAAAGTTCACTTCATCATTCCCCGTACCTAAGCTGCCTCCGGAAGGTCCATGCTCAGTTTCCCATAAATTTCCACTAGCATCCCAGGCAATTCCCTGTGGATTTCTATGTCCTAGCGAATAAACCTCATTATTAAACGGATTCCCCGGAGCTAACTTTCCCTCATCTGTAACTCTCAAAATCTTCCCCGCCAGAGAATTTTTATCCTGAGCCAGTGACGGTTCCTGTGCATCCCCAGTAGTTATATATAAGTAGTTGTCCGGCCCAAATCTAATTCTCCCGCCATTATGATTAGAAGCCCCGGGAATCCCTTCAGCAATAATTTGCTCCTCACCTAACTTGCCATCCTGATATTTCATCCGAACTACTCTATTTAAAGTATTATCTCCATCACTGCTATATGTGTAATAAAAGTAGATAAAATTATTTGCAGCAAACTCTGGATGAAGTGCCATCCCCAAAAGCCCCCCCTCACCAATCTCCCGAGCTCCGGCAATAACCCCAACATCCTGTGTTTTTCCTGTTTTTTCAATTAATTTAACAGTCCCTTTCCTCTCAGTAACCAACATATCCCCTGAAGGCAAAAACGAAATCGCCCAAGGCGTATCCAAACCCTCTGCAATAATCGTCTCTGCCGGAACATCTTTTTGGGTTGAGAAATCTATACCCGGATCAACGTTATTAGGCAAATCACTCAGTCGAGGAGTATTAGAAGAATCAGGAATTATTCCGTAAAGAGTAGGGTAGAGGTAATAAACACCGCCGACAATAACAATCAAAACCACAAGAACTCCTGGTAGGATAAATCTCATTAATCACATATTAACATCGTTCTGTAATAGAATCGTTAGGAGTTTTGGCCAGGTTTACCTGACCTTAACTTGTTTACCACTGACAGTAGTCCTTCATCAAATCCTGCCTTGGAATTTGTATTAGGATAGGAGCCTCTCTCATTTATTAGATTAGCAATAGATGGATCTCTAGCCAGAATTACTGCTGCTATTTTTGCTTCCCTGATTAAAGTTTTAGCAAACGGTTCAGCTAAGCATCTAACCTCATAATCAACAGAACAGTCGATTCTAGTTGGGTCTTTCTTGCTCGCAGCCTTTACATGGGGCCTGAGAAAGCGTTCGTGTAACACATTGGAATTTTGATAACCATCAATATTGACGCTGTTTAGTTTACCAGCTCTGGCGTCGCGCATAGCAAACCAGGTGTTATCTGAAGCTTCGCCAATCCCCTCCACGGCTGCTACTTTAAAAGCAGCCTTAGTTGCAGGTATAAGATTGGGATACAAATTACCCCAATCAATTAATAGCTGATGAATCGCCCTATAAAAAGGTTCTCTAAAATCCCCTTTATAACCATTAATGCCTTCATAAACAATTCGTTCACTAAATGTACGCGCGGTGATTGGCTGCCCTTCATGAGAGAGCCCCAACGCCAGCATATTCATTGTATAGAAACTGGCGTTAACAAATCTTTCCTGTGTGGGGGTAAAACTAGATTCGCGATGATAACCCGGACTATAAGGGCATAAATTACGAGTATCTGGGTGCTTATTTAAGAAAGTTGGCTTCGGTACAACAAGTCCTCCTCTTTCCGCGCCCTTTTCATCCGGAGGAATAAAACCGTCGAACGCATCTTTAACGATTTCAAATGGTATCTTCGAAACAATTCTTATATCCAAGCTTCTGTATCCTGGTTCTGTTTTGTCTAACATAAGTTAGAAATTATAATCTAAATAAGAAAATAACTCAACTATAGGATAATACTATTTAATAATAGAAGTACTTGTGACGCCAACATAGGGCCTTAGACGCAAGACAGCCCCCGTGCACGGGAGCTGCTGCCAATAATCAAAACTACTAATGCAAAATTAGTGCATCATTCCGCCTCTTCCAAATCCCTTACCTCCATGACCCATTAAACCCTGAAGTGTTTCGCGGGTTAATCCATTTTGAGAAAGGAAAGAATCCATTTCTGCTTTTTTCTCATCCATCTTAACTTTTCTCTGCTCTTCGGTTAAGTTGTGAAAGTCTCCCTTTGTTGGCCTGTTCTCTTTCATCTGTGTGAAATGAGTACTGATAGCCTGCTTTTGAGCTTCAGTTATCTTACCGTCTATAACTGCCTGAGTTAATCTGGTTTCCACCTGCTGCTTCATCTCAGCTTGTCTCTTACTTTTCTCTGAATCAAAAACAGTCTGAACATCAGCCTGGTTTAAATTAAATTTTGTTGCAATCGCTGCAACTAAAGAATTAGAACCAGCATCCTGTGCTGAAACAAGGTTAGTACTCATCAGTCCAGCCGCAATTATCGCAACCGCCAAAACCGGAAAAAATACTTTTCTTTTCATTTCGTCTCACCTCCTTTCTGTACTTGATTAATTTACCAACGAATTCTGAAAGGATGCTTAAGAAATGAGGTTAATGTTTGAGAGGAAGTTCAACTATGAAAATTGTTCCGGCTTCTGGTTTGCTTTTAACCTTAATAGAGCCGTTATGTTTATCAACGATCTTTTTGGCAATTGATAGTCCCAGCCCAAATCCATCAGCATCTTTTTTCGCCCTGGCTTCATCGGCTCGGTAGAATCTATCAAATAAAAATGGTAAATCTTTACTATCAATCCCCAGTCCTTGATCTTTAATTTCTATTAGAGCGAAACGCCCTTTTTTGATCGCGGATAAATTAATTTCAGTTCCTTCCGGAGAATATTTAATCGCATTATCTAAAAAGATAACAAACAATTCAGTCAGACTTTGTGGGTCAGCCTTTAAAGAAATATCAGCAACATTATTACTAATTTTAATAGTCTTTTTATTTGCTAATTTACCAACTTTTTTTACTGCATCCTCAGAAATTTTCAATAGAGAGACTTTCACAAACCTCAAACCATTAGGTTGGTGAGTTTGCGCCAGCTTAATCAGGTTATCTGATAAATACTGCAAATTATTCACTTCTTCTAAATTGCTTTCCAAAAGTTTCTTTGCCTCAATCAAAGTTAATTTTTTATCACGTAAGTTTACTTCAATCTCGCTCTTCAAAGAGGTAAGTGGAGTCCGCAACTCATGAGATGCATCAGTGATAAACCTGTTCTGCTCATCGACCATATTCTTAATTGGTTTTAAAGTCAGTCCCGCCAGTAAATATCCGGCAACTCCCGAAAGTCCCAAAATTCCTAAATTAATGATAATTAACATCATCAATATTCGATCCTTGGCTTCTTCCAAAACTTCAGGATTTGGTGGGGTAATTATAATTCCTTTTTGCCTGGAAGGTTCCCCGAACTGTAGTGGGATCACAAATCTCTTAGAGGGAACATATAACCCCTCTTGTCTCATTCTCTCCATTCGGAGGACCCGGTTAATCTCGGAAGTTAAAAATCTATAAATAACAAAGCTGAACGAAAGACTGATTAACATAATAATCAGTAAGTACCAAAGAGTTAATTTTAAACGCGCTCTATTGAACATAATGTATTTTCTCTCTCTGCTCAAAAGATAAATATATTTCGAACGCAGTGAGAAAATTCCTAATCACGCTCACTTATCTTGTAGCCAAAACCTCTCACAGTCTGCAAAAGTGGTTTAGAAAATCCTTTATCAATTTTACCCCGAAGATACCCAATAAACACCTCAACAGTATTGGGTAAAACATCAGCATCATAATCCCAAACATGCTCAATTATCTGGTCTTTGGAAACAACTTGCCCATCATTTCTCATCAAGTATTCTAGAAGCGCAAATTCCTTAGCTGACAAACTAATTTTTTTCTCACCACGTTTAACTTCATAAGTTAAAGTATTAAGCGATAAGTCGAGAACTTTATAAATAGAACCAGTCGAATTTTTCGGCCTCCTTGATAAAGCTTTAATTCTCGCCAATAATTCTTCGAATGCAAAAGGTTTAGTTAAATAATCATCAGCCCCCGAATTAAGTCCCTCAACTTTATCCGAAACCTGCCCCCTCGCAGTTAACATTAATATCGGAGTATGAATATTTTCTTCGCGGAGTTTTGCACAAATTTCTATTCCAGTCATTTCCGGCAACATGACATCTAAAATTATTAAATCATAATTTGAACTGGAGGCTAAATCATACCCATCATTTCCATTATACGCTAAATCAACAGCCAAACTTTCCTGCTCCAACCCCTTCTTAATAGAATGAGCAATCTTATGCTCATCCTCAACTACTAGTATTCTCATGAGGCTAATTATACTCGGAATACTTAAAATCAGCTGAAAACTAACGGGTAACAACAGATATAGTTAAAGATTTTTTTCTTGGATCTGCAACATGAGGCGGTATGAAGCTTTCAGGTGATCTAAAGTGTGTAGAAGGGATTCCTTCTGAAGCCGTAAGACTAAAGTAGTGACTATCATAAGTGCCTTCATTATTCCTCCCAGTCCATGAGTTAACAAAAGGCATTTCTCGCTGATTTATTAATATCAAAGGTTGACCAGGAATTTTTAATCCATTTACAGGATTCCAGTAGAAAATCTTATCTCCTCGAATTTGTTCATCGAGGGGCATATTATTTAAGGTAGTGCCCTCCCATCCATTTGGAGCATGAAAATACATATGCTCTCCGTGGTTAACTGGTGCTTGTTCGTGACTAAAATTTAAATACCAGTTATCAACATTTAATGATCTAGGGTTAAGGGTTAGAACTCGTAAAACCTCTACTTCAGGATATCCATCTGCAGCAAGTACCGTTCTAGTTCTTATGGCTGTCTCAGGATCACTAGGTCTTAAATCTAGAACTATTGCAGTAGCATTCCTAAGTACACCATGTCGAGGGAGTATACCTAATGGATCAGAATCTGTATTAGGTGCACAAGGATGCCAGGCAGCTTCTCTATCCCATCTTTGGACATTGCCGCTAATTAAATGTCCATCAAGAACTAGCTCAGTAATCTTAGAGCCCACAGGGTCAAAAGTTAGTCTGCTTTCTCCTACAACCTTGGTGATTAATCGTTCATTATCAGCCATTGTGAGGAAATTATAAGCTTTTAAGGAATTATTTACAAATTATAGGATATAAATAAATAAGGAATTACAAACGTACGCAGAGCTTTCCTTCGGATTAACCGAAAGTAAAAGCATAGATTTCAGTATTTGCATCCAAAAACTCTAACCTCAAAATATGCTTTCCTGGTTCTGGTAACTTAATCAATTTATATAAAGTATCTGCATCAACTGTGACTTCGCTATTAATAACACTCTCTCCCTCAGACCCAGTTTCAGAAACAAGTTTATCATCTAGATAAACTCTAACTTTCCCCGGCGTAACTCCGTCCCGTGGTCGCATTACCAAAAACACTTCTTTAGATTCAAAATTCAAAATTAATTCTGATCTTCTGGCTGGACTGGAATATTCTTGCATCACATCCCATCCTCCGGTAAATGCAAATTTATTAGCTGGAATCTCGTCTGGAGCAGTATAAATTCCGCTCCCGTTAGTAACTACTCTTTCCGGAGACCTCAACCCATCCATTCTCCCATAACCAAAATAAAGTTCCGGAGTTTTAGCGTAATTATCATAAACCGGATTACTAATCTCAGTCCCTGAAACATCTGACCCAGTTTCCGCTAAAAGTTCTTGTATTACTTTTTCAGTCTCATCATAAGCCCCTTCCCCAAAATGGGTGTAGCGAATTTGGCCGTCTTTATCAAGAATATATTTCGCTGGCCAATATCTGTTTTTGTAAGCTTTCCAAGTCGCAAAGTCATTATCCTGCATCACCGGATAAGTAATACCGAAATCCCTAATAGCCTTCTCAAGATTCTTCTCACTTTTCTCAAACTCAAATTCAGGCGAATGAACTCCAATAATGACTAAACCTTTATCTGCATACTTAGCTGTCCAGGTTTTTAAGTAGGGGAAAGTACGCTGACAATTAATACAAGAGTAGGTCCAAAAATCGACAATCACCACTTTTCCTTTAAGGTCTTTAATAGTTAAAGGCTCAGAGTTAAACCATTTTCCCCCGGGAATAAGTTCAGGTGCGGGTGGTCCATTTTTCTTGTCAGTCATATCAAACATCGGTTTGCCCAGACTATCCTTATCTAGACTTCCTCCATTTAGACTGTCTAAGGCGTTTTGAATCAGTGGAATATCCTCAAACTTAGTCAGTCCTGATCCGTAATTTGGAAAAGTATTTAAAACAACTGTTTGGAATTTGCGGTCAAGGTTAAAGAAGATGGCAGCAGCGGTAAGGATCATCAGTACTCCAAATATTTTTTGAATAAGTCCTGAATTCCTTAATAACCATGGAGCCTTCCTCAAAGCCGTTTGTCCGGCCACCATAATAAAGAACATTGGAATTGCAGTCCCCAGTGAATAAGCCAGAGTTATAAACACCGCATCCAGATTTACAGAACCGGTTATTGCCAAAGAAATAACTGAAGCTAAAATAGGCCCAACACAAGGCGTCCATAAAAGTCCTAAGGATAAACCAATTAAAATTCCTCCTCCAAAGCCAGTCTTATTCTGACTTTGTGGCATAAACTGCGATAACCTGGAAAAAAGCAACTCTGTCCAAAGCTGGAATTTAGGTATCAGCATTGACGCCCCGAATAATGCAATAACAACTACAGAAAATATTCTTAATGATTCAGCTGGTATTCCGCTGAACTTTACAATCGTTGATAGAAATAAAGTAAAGAAAGTAAAACTCAAAATAAATCCGGTAATCACCCCGAAAGGCCTGGCTTTACCTATCTCCTGAGTTCCGATTGATGAAGACAAAATAATCGGCAATATTGGCAAAATGCATGGTGAAAGAATCGTTACAACACCGGCAAAAAATGCAAAAATTATTAGTAGAATCATAATTAAAAACAAAGGCAGAAAACCTGCCCTTGTCCTAAACTATCATTTCATAGAAGAAACGATTTTGTCGAGTCCTCCACCATTCCATTTTGTAACCGCGTTACTCTGCGCATCAACCTGAACAAATGTGTGCTGGTATGTAACACCATACTTAGCTGCCAAAGCTTTATCCGCAGCATCAGTATCTGTGTCGTTATAATTAACTCTAAACACTTCAACTCCTGCTGGAAGTTTTGCAGTACTCGCACTTAGCTCTGCATCAATCGGTTTGCACGTTGGGCACCAGTTTGCAAAGAAGAACAGCACTCTCTTTTTATCCGAGGCAGCCTCAAAGCTGGTCTCAGAATAAGGCATATACCCGCCCTGACTTGCCATCATGCCATCTCCGGACATCTTGTCATCAGCCATTTTATCGCCTGCCATCGTAGCCTCGTCACCTTTTTCCATCATAGCCTCAGGCTTTTCCATAGAATCCTGACCACTATCCATCATTGCCTCGTCCTTTTTCATCATTGAATCAGGAGATGAGTTATTCTGAGAATAAAGGAAAACTCCTCCAATTCCTAAAACAATCAAAACTACAATCGCTATACTTGCATATTTCATAAATCTGTCACCTCCTGACTATTAATCATTCTAGTAATATCACATCCTAAATGTCAAGTCTACTTAACAATTTGCGGCTAAAATTTCTAAGATTTGAATCTCGAGTATATTCTGGATAAAATTTTAGAAAGAATCATTGCGCAAATTGCGAGTACGAGCCAGGGATCCACTTCATGTTCTAAGGCCTGAAAGACTATCCCTAAAACTAAAACCCCAACCCCTGTTAAATAAGAAAGTCGCCCCGCCTTTAAAACATGTAACATCTCTCTCTCATCAGAAGACTTCTCCCGAATTATAAATGCCGCAAATACTAAAAATGCCACAATTAACCCCAAAATCAAAAGCGAGTTAACAGTCTCGGGCATCGCAAGGTGCCCGGGATTCAAAAATATTATCGCAATCACCGAAATTGCAATTGCTGTAATCGTCTCTGTCACCATAATTATTTTTCTAGCGTAATAAGAAAAACATACTCTGCATATCTTTCGAACGCAGTGGGAAAATACCTACTAACTATTCTAACCCAAAAATTTTCTCGACACTTGTATTAAAAAATTTAGCAATCTTCAAAGCCAACAAAACCGAAGGCGTATAATTCCCCTTCTCAATAGCAATAATAGTCTGTCTTGTTACTCCAACTTCCCTCGCCAAATCTTCCTGGGTAATCTTTTTCTTATTTCGAAATTCCTGAACAGAATTGTTAACATTCTCCTGCATACAGACTGATTCTACATCAATAATTTAAGGATTGGGGATTTTATTAAGTTGAGCGTCAATTTCTTTTCCTGTTTCTTTCCCGAAACTAACTAAAAGCTTGTCTGCATCATTGATTATCTTAGGTAGCGCGTCGCCTGTACTGTCCTCACCATTAATATAAAATTTCAATGTCCCTTCCTTGCCGGTACAAAAAGTTTGCCCTGTTCCTGTAGTCAGGCATTCATGGTCAATCTTAAGAGGTAATGTTCTAAAAAAATCATCCCAGGTTACGCCTTCCTTTCTCATCTGAATAATATTTGGCTTTGGTCTTTCAATAAAAACATCCGGCGATAAGTTGTGATACATCGGCGCGCTAAAAATCCTGAAAGTCCCATTAGTAAAAATCGCAAATGCAGCCTTTTTATCAATCTTCTCCTCTGAGCCAATGGTTAAATTAGAATCTATAGTTAAGCTGTCAGTTATTTCTTCTCTGTCCTCATGCATAACCGGGCTAGGTTCAAATCCTAAATCTCCTTCAGTTGACACATTCTTAATATATGAAGAGAAAAATATAGAACCCGCCACGATAATTAAAACCACAACCACACCGACTAAAATCCCTGCCTTCATATCTTTATAATACTATCATGTCGTAACAGCAGTGTACCCAATTCCTTTCCGGAAAGTAGTTGACTCCTAAATTAAAGTTTGATATAAATGATTCTCGACAAAGCGTTTGTACTGAAGTTGCGATTCAGGAGCTGAACTCAAAAATGGGTTACGGAAGTTAAACCGTTAAATCAAACAAACTGATGTCGTCAAAATTTGATGGAGTCAGCGAATAAGGTCCGAAATATCGGACGAATCAAGGTGGAACCGCCTCAATTGAAGGCCCTTGTGAGTTAGTTATGTCATCCCGGAGGAAGTCCAGTGGACTTCCGAGTAGACGGGGATCCAGAAAAACATAATTACCTCACAAGGGCTTTTTTTATGCAGAAACTTTGGAGTACAAAATGAGTCTCAACGAAAGACAATCAAATCATCAAATACCGTTATATATAAAAGGGCAGGACAAGATCGGCACTTTATTGGCTAACACTGGCTTAAGATTTACCTCAATCGATGATGCTCGAGTTAGAGTTCTAGAAGGCAGGGATGCGAAACATGATGAATGTTTAATGCCTAAAAAACCTAATCGTTATGTTCATGAAGACTTTCCTGTGATGACGGAGGGGAATTTCAGTCGAGTAGCAATTCGTGCAGGTGACTTAGATCTGGGGTATGCAGTGTATGGTGTATACAAAGCAGGTAGTAAGCGTATCGGTGAACTAGCTATGGTTAGGGTTTCACCTGTTGTGAAGGGGTTTGGTTTAGGCTCTGCGATAGTAAATTACGGTATAAGTCAGGTACTTGATCAGGGGATAGATGTATTAAGAATGGAAATTGCCGATAAAACAGGTAAAGTTAGTCATTTAGCAGAGAGCTTCGGATTAAGTATGGTGGGCTCAACCCCAGGTATTAAGGGTAATGTAATAGTAGAGCGTGCCTTGAGTTCTAATCTGAGGTCAAGCCTTCAGGAGCAGGCTGAGATAGCATCTCTAAGAAGTCTCATGGCCGCAAGTTCAAATGAGTCATTATGGGGGATGGTTGATTCAGTTGAAAAGGATAATCCTTTGCGTGTAGATGTTGTGGGATTAATAGAGTCGAGGGTTCGTACGTCAAATTATAAGAAGCCCGGTCAGACTTTTGATGTCGTCTATTTGGGGTATCCAGGTGCGAGACTTATGGTCTCACTAGTTAGGGCTGGTGACGATAGTCAGGTCGTGGAAGCCTCTGTAAAGGGACCTGAGAGTAATAAAGTTAGGCGAATTCTCGGCACAAAACTCGTAGGGTTTTCAGTTGAGGATAGTGATTTTGGACTAGGGGAAGATTTTAGGGGCTCTGTCTTGAGAAGTAATCCAACTGAAATGAGTAAAGTTTTAGAAGACTTAGTTCCACTTACGACGTTATCTGTAGATTTAATTCATCAAATTGAGGCTGAAAAGTTTGTTGGTGGTTAAAGTTACTTCTATACATAAATCTCCTTAGGATCTTGTATGCATCGTAATCAAATTCAAGATTGCTCAGGTCTTGATCATCCCCCTCCTGCTTTTGAACGATGCACCAATTATGAATTAAAAACTGCTCTTCTTTCTCCTGGATTGGATCAACTTCCTTGATAATAATAGACCCCTCATACGGCCATGATTTAACTTTGGTTTTCGAAAATGCTTCTATAAACCGCAAATTATATTTCATCGGGATTTCTTTACCCGCACAAACCCCTTTGCATCTGCCCAACTGGTAATTAAAACAAGCGCCTTTCGTTTTCTGAAGTCCTAAAAACTTATCACACAAATTATGCTCTTTAGCTAGAAGTGTCAAAGTCTCTTTTGCCTGTCTTTTATTCTTAAAAACCGCCATTATACTTTCTAAATTATTAATATCAGGAGCATCAGTTTCCTGAATCTCTATCGTATAGATCCTGCCTGCCCCGCCGAGCTTCAGCGATGTGGGGTCCGCCTCTTTTTTAACAGCTGTGATCATCTTCTCTCTATAGCGCAGCCTTCTATTATATAGAGGCATCAATTTCTTAATTTTTTCCGATTCTTTTAAAAGCGCCCCCAACTCTCCCGCAGTCTGGATAAACTCCATACTTTCAGTCGTATTATAAATCTTCATTTCCGACGAATCTCCGGTACTCAAAGAAAAATGCGATAAAACCCTGTCCCGAATGTTCTTGGACTTACCAACATAAAGTGGCTGCCCGTTTTCACCATAAAAAATATAAACCCCCGCAGATTCCGGAATATCTGAATACTTAAAATCTTTTAACTTAGGTGGAATGTTAGGCTTCTTAATAATATGTGAAACAGCTTGAGTTAATTTCTCGAAAGGAAAAACAGTTTGGATTTTTTGATAAAACTCCCAAAGAATCTTAGCATCAGAAAAAGCCCGATGCCTATTTTCAATCTCAAATTTAAATCTCTCGATGATGCTATCTAAATTATGATGCCTATATTCCGGATAAAGTAGTCGTGATAACTTAACTGTACAAAGCTGCTTTTGAGTAAACCGCTGCCCGAATCGCAAAAATTCCTGCTTCAAGAACCCGTAATCAAATCTGGCATTATGTGCCACAAAAACAGTATCCTCAAAATAATCCATCAACTCGTCTTTAATATCAAAAAACGAAGGTGCTCCTTCCAGATCCGCCGCACTAATTCCAGTCAGGTTTGTTATCTCCGGAGGCAAAGCGCGGTCCGGATTCAAAAACGTCTGATAAGTCCGCTCCAATTTATTATCCCGAACCTGAAGTATCCCAATCTCAATAATCCGGTCAAAAGTAATCGATCCCCCAGTAGTCTCAATATCAACAAAAGTCAGATTCTTGGGCAGGTCCATAATGTAACGTAAAGAACCCAAATACTAGAATCTTTGCAACAATAATGCAAGTCCAAACGTCATTGCTCAAAAGCCGGCACTTGGCAAGTTCTGCGGTTGATTTTTCACTACTTTAAAGCTAATCTATATTCATGAAAGTTTACTTAGCTACAGATCACGCAGGATTTGAACTCAAAAATAAAGTTGTTGAGTTCTTAAAAAAGGAAGGCTACGAAGTTGAGGACTGTGGGCCGGAAACTTACGATAAAAATGACGATTATCCTGATTTCATATCTAAAGCTGCATTAAAAGTTTCAGAAAACCCTGATGATTTTGGAATAGTTTTCGGCGGTTCAGGCCAGGGTGAAGCAATTGTCGCCAATAAATTCAAAAACGTCAGATGCGCTCTTTTCTACGGTCCAATTATCCCGCCAATCGCAACCGATATTTCTGGTAAGGAAAGCGATGATCCTTACGAAATGTTAAGACTAACCCGCGAGCACAACAATTCCAACATGCTCTCAATCGGCGTCAGATTTATGAGCGCCTCCGATGCCATGAATGCTATAAAATTGTTCCTAAATTCAAAATACTCAGGTGAAGAGCGCCATGCCAGAAGAATTGAGAAGATTAAGAAGTTAGAGAGAAGTCTATAAGTAGTATTCTGTATTTTCTCGCTTAGCTCGAAAGATAGTTCAGAAGCTGCTTATTTTTCGAATGAAATGAGAAAATACCTAAAGTACATAATATGACCCAAATTATTCCCGCTATCCTGGATAAAACTCCTGAAGAATTTAAAAAGCACGTAGAGCAGCTTCAAAATTCCCATACCTTTCAGGAAGGCTGGATTCATATCGATTTCGCTGACAATAAATTTGTTCCCAACGAAACCATCGGGGTTGATGTCATTGAAAAATACCCAACAACTCTCCAAAAAGAAGCCCACCTTATGGTAAGCAATCCCCTAAAATGGATTGAAGACCTAAAAAAAGCCGGGTTTAAACGTGTTGTTTTTCATTTTGAATCTGAAGATAATCCGGGCGAAGTCATAAAATCAATTAAAGAATCTGGAATGGAGGCAGGAATCGCTATAAATCCTGATACGAAAATCGATCAACTAGAGCCTTTTAAAGATAAACTTGACCAGATCTTAATCATGGGAATTGTCCCGGGATTCCAGGGACAACCTTTTATCCCTGAAACAATCCAAAAAATAAAAGCCTTAAAATCTAAGAACTGGCCCGTCGTCATTTCTATAGATGGCGCAGTCAGAGACACTAATGCTAAAAGCCTGATTGAAGCCGGAATTGATCAGTTAGTCTCCGGTTCGTACTTATTAATAGGTGACATCGATGAAAATATAGAGAGAATCTGGGAAGCTATCTCCTAGTTTCGTTATGTCATAATAATTGAACATGAGCCTTTTTAACCGCCACAAAAAATCAAAAGAAAAAGCCAAGCACATCCAGAATGTAGCCATTTTCGGCTACGCTAATTTAGGCAATAAAGAAGGTCTCTTCCATGAAGTTTTCAAAGTATCCAAAAAATTAGCCGAGGCAGGATATACAGTTGTTGATGGTGGGGGACCAGGAGTCATGCTTGCCGCATCAATGGGAGCTAAAGAAGGCGGAGGCAAAGTCATCGGCGTAACTTTATACCCTAAAGACATGAAAAACTTCGAGGGTAAAGACCCTGAGAATTTATTAGATAAAGAAATAAAAACCGAGACCTATGTTGAAAGAACTCTAGAACTAATGAAACAAGGCCAGGTCTATGTGATTTTCAAAGGGGGAACCGGCACAATTTCCGAATTCGGCATGGCCTGGGGCTTAGCCAGATTATACTTCGGCCACCATAAACCCCTTATTCTCTACGGCAAATTCTGGAAAAAAATAATCGACGCCTTTAGGGAAAACATGTTCTTAAGGCCCGAAGAAGACAAAGTCTACAAAATAGTCGACACCCCCGAAGGAGTCCTCGAGGCCATCAACGAATTCGAAAAAGAAATCGAAAAAGGCGAACACGGCGACCACCTAAAAGCCTCAACCGAAGGCTTCAGTCTGTAAGCTGGAATATAAAATTATGGAAAGAAAAACCAGTCCGAGGCGCGCTGAGAATGCTGCTGGACGGATTATAGTCGAAGATGAGGGAGTAGCTCCAGCTGGAGTTAAATTAAACCGTCAACCCCAAGTTATTGATCAAGGAAATATGTTGGCAGAAATGTCAAGGCTCTTAGGGCCAAAGTTTGCAAACGCTTTTATTCTAGATTATTTGAAATGGTTAGATTTATCTCGACAGGAAGCTATCCGGCACGATAGAGGAGTTAAAGTCTCCACAGTAATTATTTTGGAAGAAACAAAACAATAAAAGACAAATCTAGGATCGGACGATCCTTATAGTCAAACCGTGGTACACTAAAAAGATGCAGCTATCTCCTCATAGTGTTAAAGATCTCGAACTAAAAGCCAATCAAATCCGCGTTGATATTATCAAAATGCTAGTCGAAGCCGGTTCAGGTCATTCCGGCGGACCCTTAGGCTTGGCGGATATTTTTACAGCCCTTTTCTTTAAAGAGTTAAATATAAATCCGGAAAAACCCGACTGGGAAGAGCGTGATCGTTTTGTTTTATCCTGCGGACATACGTGTCCAGTTATGTACGCCACCATGGCCCGCCGCGGTTTTTTCCCCATTGAAGAACTTAAAACTTTGCGTAAGCTGGGCAGTAGATTACAGGGTCATCCCCATCGTGAAGCTCTACCTGGTTTAGAAACTACCTCAGGCCCTCTAGGTTCAGGATTATCCCAAGCCTCCGGAATGGCTTTAGCCGGAAAAATGGATAACAAACCCTGGCGTGTTTATTGCGTCACC
>Ga0163151_10003425_pt1 | contig 22857 bp, 18 predicted proteins | sample OliLakLV19MP5IB2_FD_145596 | JGI IMG/M metagenome (GOLD analysis project Ga0163151, IMG submission 145596) | Freshwater microbial mat bacterial communities from Lake Vanda, McMurdo Dry Valleys, Antarctica - Oligotrophic Lake LV.19.MP5.IB-2 | ecosystem: Environmental > Aquatic > Freshwater >... | reverse complement strand
ACATCATAAAAAACTTCCAAGGCATTGGTTGCGCCTAATTTTCCAAAAAGATAAATTCGCATAATCTGAATTCTTCCGGTAAGATTTGCTGAACTACCTCTTGCTTTACGATTATTAAAATCGAATTCAATAGCAATCTTTGTACGATCTTCCGCATTGGGAACTGTTGCAGCAAATTTCGCTACTGGAACTTTACTCAGCATATAATTGCACGCAATTAATTTTTCATTTGCATTTAAGTCATTCCAGTTAGCATCAATATCATTATCAACTTTTGCAAGAATTAATAATTTGATTTCTCGCTGTAAACATTTCCAGTCTTTAAAACCTATTGCGGAACCAATCAATCCACTACCATGAAGATCAAAATTTTCAATACTGGTTATATCCTCATAACCAGCAGAAAGGCTGTTGGCCACCTGATAAGGCGAATTACCATTAAGATCTGCAATATTGTATGTCCCCATTTCGGAAATAGCAATGTTGTTAATTTTGTATGCTCCTAATTTCATCTTATGTTTTATTTAACTTACTCTCCAAAATTCAATTTTGGAGCCTATCTGCATTGTTTGAGTATTACCACCATTATTGTTAACAGATCTGAATTGCAATATATATTGTCTATTACCTGAAAAATTTATGTTAGCAATCCCCGCGAGAGAAATTTTTTCTGTATTGTCTGATGCTTGAAATATTAGCGACTGACCAACTTGAACAGGGCTTGCAGGAACGGTATTGTCGACAAGTCTAAATTCTCCAAGTTTCTGATTATTTGTGACCAAACAAGACCATTGAATACGATATGTACCACTAGGTACAGATCCTGTATTAAGAGCCATTGTAATTACAGGAGATCCAGTTTGACAAGGTTGAAAACCTATATTAGATGTGGTAGAAGAAATCGTTGATTCAATAGCAACATAATTATTCCCAAAAACAGACGGAGTAAAATTTGTCGTTTCTTTCCAAACTGCCGCTCCTGCTGTAGCATCAACACATACAAATTCCTTTTTAAGAATCGTATTTATCCAAGAAGATCCCAGTGAATATCCTTGACTACTATCGTTAGAAACAGTGGGGTCTATGGTAGCTGAAAGATTTACTTTAGTATTTTGAACATTACTAAGTGTTGCAAATTTATCGGCAACTAATTTTTCGCTCGGATAATGTGTGTTATCTGGAGTTACCTGAAATGCTGTTACTTTATTAGATAAATTCTCTTTTAGTGCTAATTGATCGAATGTCAATTTTGCAGTTGGATATTCAGTATTAGTTGATGCACCAGAAATTGCAATAACTTTATTAGCTACATTTTCTGCAGTATATCCCAAACTATTTTGTTTTAATGCTAATTGATCCAAAATAAGTTTAGCACTTGGGTATTGTGTATCGGTTGCCCCAGCAAGAGTAATGACTTTGTTTGCTACATTTTCTGGGGTATATCCTAAATTATTTTGCTTAAAAGCCAATTGGTCAAACACCAATTTTGCGCTTGGGTACTGAACGTTAGTAGATGTTCCCGATAAAGCATTTACCTTATTTGCTACATCTTCGGCAGTATATCCAAGTAGTGGTTCCTTTGTAGCAAGTTCTGCATCTATCTTAAATGCTGACCATGCTCTACTAGCAGAAACGCCAGCATCATCAAAATTAATTCCTAAATCAACTATATTTGCTCCATCTGTTACATCTAATGATCCATCTACATTTGTTAACTTTTTAAATTGAAGAACAGTATTGTTTTTTCCTTGATAAATACCTGCGCCAACACCCGCAACATTTGCTGCATCTGTAACAGCATCAGAGTTATCAATTTTCCCCCATAACGTGCCATCGAATATTGCCCAATCTCCAATTTCCCAATCATTAATAACATTGGGAGGGCTGTTCAAAGATGTATTCCCCGCTATACTTACAACATAATAATCACCTATAGCTTTAGTAACCGTATTTAAATTTGGAGTATTTGTACTTGCGTTCCAAGCACCCTTGTAGTTTACGGAGCCAGGTGTACTTCCTGCAATTTTATTCCATTTACTAATATCGAAAGCACCAACAATAGTAGTTGCTTTTGCTTGATAAATTATTTGATTATAAATAACGGTATCGCCAAGTACATAAATTAGTGCTGAATCATAATTTTTTAATCCAAGTAAATATCTATCATCAAGATAATTTACTGTAGAATCTATCAGCGTATTGAACTGTGCTGAAGTTGGCTTGGCGCCTGGAATAAAAAATGCTTTGAGAATATTTCTAGAAACTAATGCCATTACCTATTTCATAAAATTACTTGTGAATAAAATACTCCTCGATTTTCGATTCTGTAAATTAAGTTCAAATACAAGTGCTAAAACAAGGACAGTTTTTTATAAAACAGACAGCGTAGAATGGAGCTTCTGAAAATCAATCAATAGATTATCAGCAGGTTATGCTATTTATTTATGCGAAAAAAACAAATTGTGCTTTTTTTATTTCTAAAATACAATTTAATCACAACCAAAACGTTGTTCGCTTTTTAAAAAAAGAAATTTTTAAAAGGGGACACTGAAGAAAAACCTGGGATAAAAGCTGAATAGCCTATCGCTTAAACTACTTTAGAGACTTTAACTTTTATTTGAGTTTTTATTTGTGAATTAATCCATTTGTGAATTGGAATTAATTCATGGGTATAATAATTCCATGCGTTCACGGAATCTGATGATGAAAGGTCATCAATAATTTCGATTAATTTATTTGTAGGAATATCTGAGAAGCCGGTAGAAGCAAATTCATTAAAAGCACGATAAACAAGTTCATCTCTGAGTAAAAAAGAATCTTTAACATTTCTTTTCATCGTCTTTCGAAGTGCATCAATTGCATCATAAGCCTGGTCGTATTGCAAAAGTTCGATCATGCACATCAATCGTAAATAACGAATACCTAAATCCCATCTACTTTTATCCTTAGTGATTTCTAGAGCCTGATTGCATATCGTTAAAGCACTTTTCTGATTTCCTAATTTAAAACACGTTAAAGCTTCAAAAAACAAATATTTATCATGTCGAAATTCTCCTTTATTTATGATCGGATATTTAAGCAACTCTGAAATTATCGCATTAGCTCTATTGTATGACCTTCCATAAAAACAAGCACAAAACTCTTGCTCTTTCAATATCATAAAATTAAAACCTGTGGGATCAAAATACTCCTGTGCTTTTTTGGCATCAGCAATAGAATCATCAAAATTCTTTCGATAAGTATTGCAAATACTAATGTTCCCATAAACAGTGCCTACCCTTTCATTTCTATTCAAATGTTTATTTGACTTTAAAAGATTGAGAATATCTAAGCATAAATCTAAACATTCTAAATGCTTACCATGCTTCTGTAATTCATTTAGTTGAAATAATTTATAAATGTATTTTATAGCATTAGAACCAGTATATTTTACATATTCTTTTATTTCATTAATAGTATCAAGCAACCCCTTTTCTGATTTATTAAATTTGGTAAAAGGTAATAAATCTTGGTTAGCAATCAGTTCTATGTAATAGTTGCTAGTTTTTATAGTAGCATTATGCGTATAGTTGTATAAATCTATCTGCTTTTCAATTTGTTTAATTTCAGAAAACCCATTTAGAATAAGCAGCATTGCTTTCTTAAAATTTAAACATTCGATTAAAACATCATACTGTTCATTCTCCTTCGCTTCTTTTATTATTTCGCTGAGCAAATGATACAATATAGACGCATCAACCTGCCTCTTTTTCCTGAAAAGTACCCGAAATTGTATCATTTTTTTTCTAATTCGAATAATCTGCCTATCTGAATTATCAAAGAGTATCTCTTTAGATAAAACGGCATCAGAACATAAAATTTCAAGGATGAAATGAAACAATCTGGATTTTAATTTAGCTATGGCAGCTAATTTCTCAACTTTATATATTACAAATGATAGCTCTTTATCCGATAAAATCTTTCCATTTGAAGTCGTAATTGCAATAAAAAGCTCTTCAATAAGCAAACTGTCAGCATCCACATTTATTTTTCTAAACGAAGACTTTATAATCTTCAATTCTTCGGGATGAAATCCATTAATGAGTGAAAATAGCTCTTGCATGGGTGTAGTTTAAGCGCAATTTATGAAAAATGTCACAAACAAGCAAAAGTGTCCATTGGATTCATTCCTAAACAATTTTCCTTTGCTTAAACAAATAAAACTAAAAAAATGAAAAATTTAAAAAACACATTACTAAAAGGGCTATTAATAATGACCTTTTTTTCAGGAATTTCAGTGGGGTTAACATCAACTGGAGTAAATATTATAAATGAGGCACATGCTGCTGTTTCATACAAACAGGTCAACCAGTATTTAGTAGCTAACGGTTACCAAGTAATAACATTGAACCCAGTTGGTGGAAATTCAGAAAACTGGATTGCTCACACAGTTAAAAACAATGTTCATTATTGGACAACAGTAATTGTTCAAGGGTCAAATATTATCGGAGTTCTAGATGTAATTTTTTAGTGGCTTCTATTCACCTTTAGAAGAAATATTTTTTTCTAAAGGTGAATTCTATTTAACCAGCAAATAAATTGTGGAAACAAACCTGGAAATTTCGCTCACTCAGACCCCTTCTTTTCGGAATATCCAGACCCCTCAAAATTTTGGATGATTTTAGGTTGAAAGCCATTATTTGTAGCATTTTTAAGAGGGGTGAAAAGGAAAACGCAAGGGGTCAATTTTTAGCGATCAAGTGGGGTCTGGGTGCGCGGAATTTCCACTGTGGGGTAAAACCCAATTAATTCTATCAAACTTGGTGTTTAAAGCATGCCAAACTCTTTAAAAACAGCCACAGCATAGATTTAAAGGAGCTTTGCAAAACTTATCACATAGGGCTACAATCGCTCAAAACACCTATCCTGCTAGTTTTGAGGTCTTTTCTCACTCAAAAACTGCTATTTGGCCAAAGCTGCTCTAAACCAACAGCATCAACATTTTCAGGGTCTTTAACTCCTATCCGTGATTTTAAAAACCAGTAACGTTTCGTCTTTACTGGTTTTGTGTTTTATATCCTTTTAATTTTTACCCTGTGGTGTTCACAAATCCTCTGTTGAGTTTTAGAATTCTTGCCAATTGTTAACGAATATTTACCCCCATTAACCTCCAACAACCTCTGTTAACAATGGTTAACCACAATTAACGTGGGCAAACTATGGTTTACACCTCCAACAGATTAAACCATTCAAAATTCATTTTAGCTTCTAATGAATGTTCCATTTCGACTTTAAGGGGAATCGTTTAATCTAACTATAATTTGGTAAATTCGTATTCATTATTTAAAAATCGGCAATGGTAAGTGAGTATTTTATTCCTATCTACGAAACGCTTTTTACAAATAAAAAAAATATTTCTTCTCTTCAAGAAGCAAACATGATTTTTTGCGAAACCGAATTTATAGATTGGCTGAAAAACAAATTTCCAAAAAAAATAACAAGTACTACCTATCCAAAATATTGTTCTTTAAAATATTTAAAATTATTTTTTTTCGAATTTAATAAACTCATCAAGAAGAAGAAATCTATCGCTAAAATAGCAACCATATTACAACTAATTACATCAGAAGAAAAGTTTCCACCAACAATCAAAAATGAATATGATGTGGATATAGTTGAAACATATTTCAAAATAAAATTATTGCTAGAATCAAACAATGCAAATGAAGAAATAAAAGAAAGGCATATAGGGAATGCTCTGCATCCAATTCGATTTTATTGTACAAAAAAACAAATGTCAGTCGCAAAAGTTTTGGATATGCAATATCCGATAATTGTTGAAAGTGATATATATAATTTTGAGGCATATTTAGGTTGCGCATTAATCGTTTCGGATGTAAATAAAATAAATTTAATTCTAAACTACCATCTGAAAGGATGGAAACGAAAAGGAAGTTTTATTCTTTTTGCAGAATCCGTTGCATATAGATTTGTTTTAAAAAACAGCCCTTACTCGAACAATGAAAGGCTGGCAAAAATTGCAGATTGGGTTGAAAAGAAAAAAGATATGCAAGAAGCTAGTCAACGTACATCTTATCGTAAACATGCTCAAAAATTGGATTCTACTCTAAGTGAAGGAAGTGCTTCTAAAGAGGTTTCCCCTTCATTCACCTTAACAGGCTTGGAAGAAGACAAAAAATATTTTATCACTCAGTCGAAAAAATTTGCTGTTTTTTTTAAAGAATTAAAACTGAGCAAATTTATTTCAGCGAACACAGAACTTGACGCTTTTAAAAACATTTTTTCAGAGAAAACAATAAGACCTAACAACAGAGTTAATTGGACAGGCTCGAACATTGAATTAAATCTATTCATATCATTGCTAATGGGTGATCAAAAGAAGATTAAAAAGATTAAATTCAAATGGGAGACAACCATTAAAGTATTTATCAAAGACGGCAAAGACCTATCCGTGGAGCAATTAAGCAAATCAAATGGAAAAAAAACTTCTGAAGACAAGCTAAAAGCTATTATCTCACTCCTTTAACACTTAACCACTCGGAATCCCGAGTAGTTTTATTTCCACAGTTTACAAGTTCAATCCTTTTGTTCATAGCTATCGCAACCGTGTATCACTCGGAAACACTCGGAATTTTGAAAATTAATGATTGCTTACCTACAATCGTCTTGGTAATTTTATCATTATAATTAATCAAAATCTAACAACTAATTTTAAAAAAATGAACACAGAAACAATTGAGGAAGAAATCCTGATTAATGGAAGCAGGAAAATAGTACTGGGGGTACGCATATTTCCTGAATTAAAGAACAAACTCAGCCAAGAAGCACATGGGCTAGGTATCACCATAAGTGAGCACAGCGAAAACATACTTTTAAATAAAGAAAGTTTGTTGGGTGACAAAGACAACTCATTAAAAGAAAATGTTGAATTAAAAAAGCAGATGGTTGAATTAAGTCAACAACTGCTTAATTCAAATGCGAATCACAAGACAGAATCAGAAAACTTTAAAAAATGCATTGCTGAACTTCAATCTTACGTTTCAGTTGTTAAAGGCCAAGTCGCTTTACATTCCGATAAAAGATTATTGCATTTACTTTCACAACTACAAGGAAGAAAAGACACAATTGAAACACCAGAAGGGCAGAAATTTTCAGTTACTTATAACACAACAACAGATTTAATAGCAGCAATGATTTATTCTTTTCAACTAAAAAAACCTTAATCATGTTAATCGAACAAATTCACTTTCCAGCAAATGGAACAAATTGGAATAAAATTATTGTGGGTTCTATAATTTTAATATCCGTGTGCACAATTGTCTATGTTGTAAGCAAACCAAAAAACGTTTCAAAATTTAGCCCAAAATCGAAATCAAAAGAAGACAATGTTGCTTAGTAATTCATACCATTATTTGTAAGCAATGGACGTTATTCACTCAGCGATATCAAACGATCCACGCTTAAAAGGGCTAAGTTATGAGGACTTGAAATTTCTTCGTAACTTGGCTAATATTTATGTACAGTCAATTATAAAACTTGCCGATGAAAACAGCCTTTCAATACATAAGAAAATCAAACGAAGATCAGTCTAACTTTTCTATAAGCGGACAACAATTAATAAATGAAGAATGGGCTAGAAAAAACAACATTCAAATTATTGGCACGTATATAGATGATGGTTACTCTGCAAAAGACTTCAATCGTCCGGATTGGAAACGCCTCGCACTGGATCTTCCCAAAAGCAAAGTTGACTACCTTATTATTATGAAGTACGACCGATTGATCAGAAACGTGATCGAGGGCCTTACATTTGTAGAGAAGCTCGAACAGAAATGGAACATCACTTTACTTTCGGTGATGGAGAACTATTCCATTGACATTCATGATCCATACTTCTTCAAGCATCGGGCAGATATGTTTGTCGATGCTGATTTTGAAAGAAGAAGAATTTCCGATCGCTCTCGGTTCGGCATCTGGTCCGCTAAAACACAAGGGCGGTTTTTAGGAAGAGCGCCATTCGGTTACATCAACAAAAGAGATTCTGAAGACAAACCAATCATTGTTGTTAATCCGGAAGAAAGTAAAATCATTAAAGTGATATTCGACCTATACTTATCTGATGTCTCTCCTGTAATAATTATGATCAAAGCAAAACAACTTGGATTTAAATACACAGGGAAGGATGCTCTTAGAAGAATTTTAACTAACAAGGTATATGCAGGGTTGATCGAGGCGAAAGCATACAAAGCAGAAGGAAAGAAAACAGTTCGTGGATTACATGAACCGATCGTAACTGAAGATGTTTTTTGGAGTGCATTCTACAAGCTGCAGGAAAAGAGCAAACCTGTCGCATTAAAATTGTTGGATGAGAATCTTCCACTTCGGGGTTTCTTAAAATGCCAACATTGTGACAGTCCGCACACCGGAGCAAAGTGCAAAGGAAAACTTAAGTACTATCATTACTATTGGTGTAACACCTGCAGAGGGAAAAATTTTTCAGCTAAAAAAGTTCATTCCGATATCGCAACAATTTTAAATGGCTTATCGTTGAGTGAAAAGCACATTGAAGCTTTAAAGGCGCTTTCAGAAATTGAATTGAATGAAACAATAAAAGAAAGATCCGGAAATCTGGAGAAAGTAAACCGTGATTATTCAGTCCTACAGAAAAAGATCCACTCACTGGAAGAAAAATATTTATCAAATAAAATTGCCGATGAAACTTATACCAAGTGGCACGATTCATATAGCTTTGAATTGAATAAATTAAAAATTTCAATCAGTCAATTATCCAGGGACGAGAAAATTATATCCAAACTATATAATGACAATTTGGAGTACCTAACTGATTTAAACTATCTATACAACACTGCTTCGATCGAGGATAAACAGAGCTATTTAAAAGCACTATTTCCTGGGTGTTTAACTACTACAAATGAGGGTTATCGAACACCTAGTATTAATAAACTTGTTTCTGCGAATAGCCTATCCCTAGTACCTCTATTACAAATTGAAAGTGAAAGGGGACTTCCCTTTTCAGAGAAATCCCCCATTCGGGTGGCCAATGGGGCTCGAACCCACGACCCTCGGTACCACAAACCGATATTCTAACCAACTGAACTATGGCCACCATAGTATTTTGAGGGTGCAAAGATAGAATTTTTTGTAATTGCACGAAACATTAAACCAAATATTTGCCCCTTTTTACAACTTATACCCATCATTTATTGTTAATTTCGTAGCACAATGGACCAGCCCAACCAAAATATAACCCTACATATAGAAGGTATGGACTGCGCAAATTGCGCATCCGGGATCACTAAAAGCCTTCAAAAAAATGGGATGGAGAATGTTCATGTGGATTTTGCTACAGGTGAAGCTGTATTTTATATAAAGAATAAAAGCACACTTCAATCTGCCATAAAAGGCATACAAAGTCTGGGCTACAAAGTTATCGACAGTAAGTTAAAAGAGGAAAATGAAGGCAAAATGTCTTCTATTGAAAAACGTTTTTACTTTACACTTCCTTTCACCATTGTACTATTTTTCAGCCACATGATTTTTAGTCATGAATTTGTCTTGAATCAACCTTTTGTCCAACTAACACTTTGTTTACCTGTATTTACTATTGGATTGATGCAATTCGGAAAAAGCGCATTCGGCTCCGTAAAAATCGGAATACCCAATATGGATGTTTTAATTTTTATTGGTTCTTCTGCTGCCTTTATATATAGTATCATAGGAATGTATCTATACGATGCTCACGAAACGCACAACTATCTTTTCTTTGAAACAACAGCAACCATTATTACACTGGTTTTGCTCGGCAATGTCCTAGAACATCGCTCCGTTAAACAAACTACAACAGCTATAAAGGACTTATCTGCTTTAAACGTTAATACTGCTAAAATAGTAGGCTTGCAATTTGGCAAAGAGGTGATTACTGAAATCAATTACAAAGATATTCCCGTTGGTGCTATTTTACAAGTGAACAGCGGTGATAAAATTCCTGTTGACGGAGAAATTATTTCGGGTGAAGCCAGTGTGGATGAAGCTATGCTCACCGGAGAAAGTATGCCTTCCGAAAAAACAATTGCCGACAAAGTAATTGGTGGAACAATTTTGATGAACGGCAATTTCAGAATGCGTGCCGAAAGAGTTGGCAACGACACCACTCTTTCAAAAATTATTGATCTGGTTAAAAAAGCGCAACAAGCAAAACCGAATATTCAGAAATTAGGCGATAAAATCTCGGCCATTTTTGTTCCGGTTGTTTTAGGAATCTCTATCCTTACTTTTTGTATTTCGTATTTCGCTTTTGATATAACATTAAAAGATGCAATGATGAGAAGCATTGCTGTACTCGTCATCTCTTGTCCGTGTGCAATGGGATTAGCTACTCCAACTGCTGTAATGGTAGGAATTGGCCGTGCTGCAAAAAGAGGCATTCTTATTAAAGGAGGAAATACCTTAGAAGAGTTTGCTCAAATCAAACACATTATTTTTGATAAAACAGGAACACTTACAACTGGAGAATTTAAAATAAAAAATATTGTTTGTTATAATAGTACCGAACAAGAAGTAAAAGAGATTTTGTTTCAACTGGAACAACATTCTTCCCACCCTATTGCAAAATCAATTGTAAAGGAACTTCAAAACACAAATCCAACAATTATTTTTTCTAACGCGAATGAAGAAAAAGGATTGGGTGTTTCCGCTGTTGATACAAATAAAAATGAGTACAAAGTTGGTTCATATAAAATTGCAAAGGAATTAACGAAAGACGAATCTCACAACGTGTATGTTATCAAAAATAACGCATTAATCGCTACTGTTGATTTAGAAGATGAAATAAAAGCGAATGTAAAGGAAAGTATTCAAGCTTTAAAGATGCAAGGAATAAAAAGCACGTTACTTAGTGGCGATTCGTTTGCAAAATGTGATGCATTTGCAAAAAAAGTTGGAATTGATAAAGTTTTTGCAGAGCAATCTCCAGAGCAAAAACTAACAGCTGTAGAACTGATGAATTCCCAAACACCAACTGCAATGGTAGGTGATGGAATAAATGATGCACCGGCTTTGGCAAAAGCACGCGTGGGTATTTCATTGGGCAATGCTACACAAGTAGCAATACAATCGGCACAAATTATTTTATTAAAAAACAACGACTTGTCGTCACTTGCTGAAGCGCATTTAATAAGCAAGCATACTTTAATTACAATCAAACAAAATTTATTTTGGGCATTCTTCTACAATGTGGTAGCCATTCCAATTGCTGCATTGGGATTTTTAAACCCAATGTTTGGAGCATTAGCAATGGCCTTTTCGGATGTGATAGTAATTGGGAATTCGATACGATTGAAAACTAAGAAGCTCAAATAACAATAACGTTTTGATAAAAAAATTGGAACGCAGACCTGCCTATCGGCAGGCAGGTTTTTATGATTTTCATGGTAAAAAATGATTTTAAATTGCATTAAGTAAATAAAATTATGATTTATCGCTAAAGCGATTAATTGATTATTAAAACTAAGGTCTGCGAAAATTTGCGAAATCTGCGAGCAATTCATAGCAAAACAATGAACAAGAAACTTAACATACTTTTTTTATCCAGCTGGTATCCCAACAGAGTGTTGCCTACACTGGGTAATTTTGTTCAAAAACATGCTGAAGCCGTTGCCTTACAATCCAATGTTGTTGCTTTATTTGTTTGCTCAGACACAGACAACAAAAAGAAATATGAAGTTATTGAATCTACCTTAAACAATGTATTTACAATAAATGTGTACTATAAAAAAGTAACACATTCCATTCCTATTTTTTCACAAATTCAAAAAGCTAATCGATACATCAAAGCACATTTGATTGGGCTCAAAATTGCAAATAAAAAACTCAGCTCAATTGATTTAGTACATCACAACATTTTATATCCTGCAGGAATTATTGCTTGGTATTTAAAAAAATTCAAAAGAATTCCTTATATCATTACAGAAAACTGGACGGGTTATTTGCCCTCTAAAAATAGTCCTCGCGGTTGGATAGAAAGGGTTTTATCTAAAAAAATTGCTCACAATGCCAACTGCATAACTCCTGTTTCTAAAGATTTGCGCGATGCAATGATTAGTCATGGTTTTGATACCAAGTACGAAATCATTTACAATGTAACGGATACAAAATTATTTTACCCTTCGCATACTGAAGTCAAACAGAAGCTGGACAAAATAAAAATTGTTCACATCTCTACTTTGGATGATGCACATAAAAATATTTCGGGAATGTTGTCCGTTGCACAAAAGCTTTCTACTACAAGAAAAGATTTTGAAATTTGGTTCATTGGTGACGGTGATACAACTCCACACATTAAAACGGCTAACGATTTAAATATATTAAATTCATTTGCTTTTTTTGATGGCATAAAAACGACAACAGAAGTAGCAGAAATAATGCGCAATGCTCATTGTTTTTTATTGTTTTCGAATTACGAAAATTTACCTTGTGTTATGATTGAAGCCTTGGCAAGCGGAATTCCTATTGTTTCTTCTACAGCAGGTGGAATACCTGAACATATAACCGAAAGCTTAGGCATATTAGTAAAACCATTGGATGAGTCTGCTTTATTGGAGGCATTAAATAAAGTCATTGATAATATTAAAGCAGGAAAGTATAATTCAACAGAATTGTCTAACTATGCAACTAATAATTTCAGTTATGAAAAAGTAGGAGAAAAATTTATTGATTTGTATGAGAGGATTTTAAAACAAAAGCAACCCTCGCAATGAGGAGAATAAAAAATTAGCATGAGCAAACTATCAAAAATTTTTAAAGCAATTTCATTAATCATAAAACAACCGGCATTACTTAATAAAGTGCTGGATGATGAAGGCGTTAATAAAAATGAAGTTGTAAAAAAATACAATTTAGAAAAAGGATTAAAAACCGTTGACATAACGGAACTGCTTCCTAATTTCGACATTATGGTTGAACCTTATGCTGCTTTGGATGGAGGCTCTACTCCTATCGATTTAGCTTTATTAAAAGGTTTAGCCGCATTAAAACCTAATTGTGATTATTTTGAAATAGGCACCTGGCGTGGAGAAAGTGTAGCGAATGTAGCAACAGTTGCAAAAAATTGTGTAACTCTTAATTTACCCGATTCAACAATGCTGGAAATGGGTATGGATAATAAGTATGTGGATTTACATCGTCATTTTTCAACGGGGCTAAAAAATGTAACACATCTTCAAGGTAATTCTCTAACCTATGATTATAAAAGATTGAATCAAAAATTTGATTTGATATTTATAGATGGGGATCATCATTACGAAAGTGTAATGAGTGATACAAAAAATGCATTCACCTTATTAAAAGATGAAAATTCGATTATTGTTTGGCACGACTATGGAAATAATCCCGGAGATATCCGTTGGGATGTTTTCAGAGGAATATTAGATGGTGCGCCTTCTGATCAGATTAAAAATTTATACCGTGTTTCAAATACTTTGTGTGCTATCTATTCTAAAAATGTAAAAACATCCGAGTATCTTATAAATCATGCTGTTCCTGAAAAACATTTTACAATAAATGTAAAAGCGGTATAGCTTATCTATTGCTAAGTTTGTAAGTTCCGTGCTCAGCGGTGCTTCAGCATTTACTCCTGCTCTACTTATCAACAATCTCAAATAAGTTTTACCGAAAAATTTGGATTTTATCCTCATTATATTATATTTGTATACTAGTTAAAACCCTCAATTAATTTAAAATTTAAATGCTATGAAAAAATACTTACTAATTGGGCTGGCTTTTGGTGTAGGGACTGCTGCTTTTGGACAAGCTCCATCTGCTGTTACTCTTCAAAAAGTCAATCCTATCGCTGCAAAGCAAACGGCCTTAGTGCCTAACATGGAAATTGTTGGTGGAAGCACCGATGCTTTCGAATCAATGGTATACAGCTTGCGTGGACAATCAAAAACGCCACCTCAAAACAAAGCTTTTACTTCGGCTGTTATTGGTACTACCGAATACCAAAATCAAACAAACTGTTCTATTTGTAACCGTATCGTAAAAAATGCTGATGGAACAATTTCTGCAACTTGGACCTTTGCTAATGACCCTTCTTGGGCCGACAGAGGAACAGGATACAACTATTTTGATGGAACAACTTGGATGGCTTCACCAACAGTTCGTATTGAAGCTGTTAGAACAGGTTTTACCAATATTGGTGTAACAGGTACAGGTGCTGAAGTTGTTGTTTCTCACGAAGCAAGTAACATCCACGTTGCAACCCGTCCTGTTAAAGGAACTGGTACATGGACAGAAACAACATTAGGTTTCCCTGATGTATGGTCACGCGTTTCAGTTGGAGGACCAACTAATCAAACTCTTCATGTTATTTCTCAAACAACTGGTGTTGGAACAACTCCTTTTATGGGACAAGATGGTGCTATTGCATACTCTCGCTCTTTAGATGGTGGTGTTACTTGGGATAAATTAAGAACAGTTATTCCTCAAATTGATTCAGCTTCTTACCTTGGTTTTGGTGGAGATTCTTATTCAATTGATGCTAATGGAAGTACAGTAGTTATTGTTGCTGGTGGATTTGATGTAGATGTTGTTTTAATTAAATCTACTGACAACGGAAATACTTGGACAAAAACAATTGTAAAACAATTTCCTGTTCCTTTGTTTGATGCAGCATTAATGACAACAGGAGATACAAATCCTGCTGATGGTGCTCCTGACACTGTTGATATTTCTGATGCTGCGGTTAACGTTGTATTGGATAACTCAAACAATGCTCACGTATTTTACGGAGCAATGCGTGTTGTAGGTGATGGTGCCGCATTATCTTACTTCCCTTATACGGATGGATTAATGTATTGGAATGAGTCAATGCTTCCTAATTCTCCTGTATTAATTGCAGGCACACTCGATCTAAATTCTGATGGATTATTAAACGTTTACACTGATCCAACTGGAACGCTTTTAGGTATGGGAACTTTCCAACGTTCTTTAACTTCTTTCCCGAGTGCAGGTGTTGATGCTTCCGGTAAATTATTTGTAACCTACAGTTCTTTATTCGAAGGGATTAACGACCAAGGGGAAGGATATGACATTGGAGGAGCGAGTGGACCTCCTATGACCCTTATTACTCCAGCATCTGCTGGAAAAAGCTTCCGTCACCAGTACCTTATGCGTTCTGATGATAATGGTGCAACTTGGTGTGCTCCTATCGATCTTACACAGCCAGATTTTAGTCCAAGTGCTGGATTTGATTATCACGAAGGTGTTTACGGTGCTATAGCAAAAGACAATGATAGTTTTGTATATGCTATTGTTCAAGATGACAATTCTCCGGGGCATGGTGTTTCAACAACAACTACTCCTGACCCACAAACCGCAGCTGCAAACATTATTTATTACAAAGTTCCAGTTGCTGATTTAGCTTGCGGTGCATCCATTGCTGAAAACGATTTGCTTTCTGCAATCAATTTGTACCCAAACCCTGCTGATGGTTCTGTGAACTTAGTTTTAAATGCTACTAAATCAACTAAAGCTACACTTACTGTTTACAACATGGTAGGACAAGCAATTACAAGTTCAGATGTAAATTTAGTTGGTGGTAACAATACTTTCCAATTAGATATTACTGCTTATACTTCAGGTATTTATTTTGTAAGTGCAATTGTTGAAGGCAAAACATACAGCCAAAAACTAATTGTAAAATAATTTTTAATTAAAATTTGAAAGCCCTCCCGCTATATACGGGAGGGCTTTTTTTATTTATATTTGTTTTATATTAATTTTAAAAAAATGAAAATCAGAAATATAATTGCAATAATTGTTGGGGTAATTGTTGGAATAATTATTATCATTATTGGTGAAGCATTGGTACACATTGTAAATCCACTGCCGTCAAACATTGATATAGAAGATACCGAAGCGCTAAAAGCACATGTTGCAAATTCTCCTTTTTCCTTACACCTGCTTATATTGCTTAATTATGCTTTGGCTTGTTTTGTAGGTGGACTAATTGCCTCTTCCATTGCCATTGATAAAAAAATGAATCAAGCAATGTCCTTGGGTGGAATATTTATGGGTGTTGGGATGTTCAGTCTAATTACACTTCACCCGCTATGGGTAACTATTTCGTCTGTTTTTATTTTCCTTCCTTTTGCCTATTTAGGCGGAATGATGAGTGTAAAAATAGCTAAGAAGAAAAAATTGTAACCTTTTAGCAATTTTTATTTCATTAGCTCTGCAATAATTTTATCTACACTCACTCCTTCTGCTTCTGCTTTGTAATTTCTTACAATACGGTGGCGTAGAATGGCTGCTGCAACAGCTTTTACATCTTCAATATCAGGTGAATATTTTCCTTTTATCAATGAATGACATTTTGCTCCTATAACTAAAAATTGTGATGCACGTGGTCCTGCACCCCATGATAAATAACTATTTGCAACTTCTGCAGCATGTTCGGTATTGGGACGGGTTTTGGATGCTAGTTTAACTGCATACTCTAAAACATTATCAGCAACCGGAATTCTTCTTACTAATTCTTGAAAATAAATAATCTCTTCGCTTGATAATACTTTTTTCAATTCTACTTTTAAATTGGAAGTAGTACTTTTTACTACTTGATATTCGTCTTCCAATTTAGGATAATCCAACCATACATTAAACATAAAACGATCTAACTGTGCTTCCGGCAAAGGATAAGTTCCCTCTTGTTCTATCGGATTTTGTGTTGCTAAAACAAAGAATGGATTTCCTAACTCGTAACGTTTTCCTGCTGTTGTAATACTTCTTTCTTGCATCGCTTCAAGTAAAGCGGCTTGTGTTTTTGGTGGAGTACGATTAATCTCATCGGCCAATACAATGTTGGCAAACAAGGGTCCTTTTATGAATTTAAAATTGCGGTCTTCTCCTAAAATTTCAGAACCAATAATATCGGAAGGCATTAAATCGGGGGTAAATTGAATACGATTATAAGTTAATCCCAATACATCGGCAATCGTATTTACTAGGAGCGTTTTTGCAAGCCCGGGAACTCCAATCAACAAACAATGTCCTTTACTAAAAATAGAAATAAGAACATCTTTAACAACTTCATCCTGACCGATAATTACTTTACTAATTTCGGCATTTAGTGTTTTGTATTTTGCAACAAATGCATCTACTGCTTCTACGTCTGATTTATACATGATACGGATAACGAATTTTGTTTATAAAAGTCATTCCGTGTTACGACACGGAATCTGTTAATTGTGTGTACTGCTTCTAACTTGGAGATCCCGTGTCGTGGCACGGGATGACGTTTGTATTCAGAGAAAGTTCTTCGTATAATTCTCAGAACTCCCTACTCCTAGCTCCAAACTAATTTATCCATTTATTATTAAAAGTACAATTTTTAAAATCATCTGCAAGATGAACATACATATCTGATGATTTTTTTCTTATCCAAGTTTGAATTGCTTTTTGTTGCTTTTCCGACATTGTAGCATTTTGAATGCTCTGATAATCGTCTACCAAATTTGCTCTGTGTGGCAATGTTCTGGTTTTTAAATACAAGATGCGATAAGCTTGTTTTCCATCTTGTGTAGAGCAAGGCATTGGTTTAGTATATTCTCCTACTTTTAAATTATCGATGGCAAATGCAATTGTTTGATCGAACTGCCCAATCTCATCCATCTGAAAACGTGTAGAACCTGTGTATGGATTGACAATTAATCCTCCACTATTTTTGCTTTCTTCATCATCCGAATACCTTGCAGCTAAATCAGAAAATGTTGCTGTATCGGCTAACAATCGTTGAAACGTTGTGTCCAAGGAAAGTTTTGCTCTGTACATATCGTTTGCATCAACTGCAGGTGCAATCAACAAACTTCTGGCATCAACTTCTTCACCTCTTCGTTCGATTAGCTGGATGATAAAAAATCCGTAAACCGTTTCGAATACTTCTGATATCTCATCTTTTTTTAATTTGAATGCCCAAGCATCCCACTCCGGAACAAATTGTCCACGCTGAATTTTTTCATACACTCCTCCTTTACTTGCGGAGCCGGGATCCATAGAATACAATGCAGCCATTGATCCAAACATTGCTTCTCCTTTTAAAATACGTTGGCGCAATCCTTCAATTTTTGTTTTTGCTTCTTTTTTTGCTTCGGGAGTAATAGAAGGCTTTTTCATGATTTGGCCTACTTCTACTTCTGCATTCACAAACGGAATTGAATCTACCGGAATAGCGTTAAAATATTCTTTTACTTCATTTGGAGTAACTGTAATGCCTTCCGTGATTTTGCTTTGCATTTGTTGTTCAAGCAATAATTCACGCACATCGTCTTTCAATTCTAATTTATAATCTTCCACCGACTTTCCGTAGAACTCCGCAAATTTTTCTTCTGTACCAAATTTTTGTAAATAGAATCTCATTCTTCTTTCCAACTCCTGCTCAATTTGTCCTTCCGATACATCCAAACTATCTTTTTGTGCTTGAGCCAATAATAATTTCTGGTACAACAATTCCTCCATCAGCTTGCAACGGGTATTCTCGTTAACCGGTTCGCCTGAAGCTAACATTTGCTGATATTGGTTTTCCAAATCAGATTGCAAGATATAATTGTTTCCTACAACAGCTATAATACGATCGATAACTTTTTCCTGCGCTTTCATTCCTAACATGCATAACATGCAAAGTCCAGCAAGAATTAGTTTACTTTTTGAGTTTATCATTGTTGAAAATTTCTATTTTATTGTTGTTTGCTGCATCGTTGTAAATATCTTCAATCATTTTTGTGATTAGTTGAAGCTTACGTTTATTTAAAATGATGTTTTTAATGTTTTCTTTTTCAAATCCTAAAGGCGACAAACTGTTTCTGATTTGAAATCCTTTAATGTTCACAAAATAATGATTCAACGAATCGCTTACTTCTACAAACCTGTTGTTCTGCAAAAATAACTCTTTATTATACGTTTGAATAGGAATTTCTTTTAACAAGTCATCAAATAATAACCATGACGAATCATCAAGGTAAAAGTTACTTGCAAATTGATGGCAATAGCTTGCTAATAGTTCACGGTCGGCAGGAGAGTCGGACTTATACATTTTTTTAAGTTTATCAATTCCGGGTGCGTTTTTGTCTACTTTCACGTAAACGACCTTTATGATGTTATCTTTTAACTCAAAATCCGACTTATTATTATTGTAATACTCTTCTATTTCTGCATCGGTAACAGCAGTATCTAGCTTTTGTTTTACAAGTTCTTTTTCATAGGTATACGTAATAAGGGAATTACGGTAATCTCTTAATTGTTTATCTACATTTTTTTGTTCGTCACCCAGGTTACTTTCCGCCTTTTGTGTCACTAACGATTCGCGCACCCAATTATCGATATACTTTTTCATAAGTTCAGTACTATCTTTAATAGGAGTTCCTTCGGGCACAATGTCTTTTATTTCATCCAGGTACAAATATTCATTGTTAGCACGGGCTATGGCAACACGGGTTTGATCCTTTTCAGTTGGTGACCCGCAGCCGAAAAGAAAGGTTAAAATGAGTAGATATGTGATGCGTACTAACAAACTATTAATCCTGATTAATATTTTAGTTATTTATGGGTTTTAGTTTTCAAACTTCTCGACTCCGCTCGAAGTGACATTTGTACTATCACTTCGAGCGGAGTCGAGAAAAAAAAAGTTTATGGCGTTAAACACCATAAACTTACTAGGGGAGTATCTTTTACCTATTTTATTGTAGCAAGAACTGCTTTATCAACATTCACAGGATACTTCGCTTTTAAAGAAGTAATCCATTCCTTCTCCAAATAATTTTGATAATCAGCTGTTACCATTCCTTTTGAATCCATATAGGATTTAGGCTCCGGTTTCAACAATTTAGTTGTTACAACAATCACCGTTTTTTTATCTTTTTCAGATTTCATATCTGCAGACGTTCCCGGGTTCCAGCTTTTATCTACAAACTCGTTTTCTCCTTTACTGAAGATTCGTGTTTCCGTTTGTAAGTTCAATTGAGAATCTTTATTTACAACAGCTAGAATTTCTTTCTCTGTTTTTGTCTTTTTCATCAATCCTCTTACTTGTGCAGCCACCTTATCTGTTGCGCAACTATAAACAGAAGCCTCAGCACGCTCGTCCCACATGTAATTGGTTTTGTTTTTTTCGTAATATGCTTTTGAACCTGTAGTATCTTTTACAGCTTTGCTCCATACTTTTTGATCGGTTAGCTCGAACAATAAAATTCCATCACGGTATTCCTGCATTAATGCTTTAAACTCAGGATATTTTTGATCCAAACGAGCTTCTTCATAATCAACCGCTGATTCTTCAACGTATTGTTTATATAATTGATTTAATACAATTGAATAATCTGTTTTAGGACGTTTACTTTGGTGAGATGCAATATAGTTAGCGAAATCGGTTTGTGTATACACTTTTTCGTTAAAGTTAAACATTGGTTTTTTCAAAGTTGATGCTTTTGCAACATCCCAGCGACCATCAAATAAAAGTGTGTCCATTACTTTTACAAACTCATCTACCAATTTTGGATTTTCTTTGAATTTATATTCTGCTTTTACTTTAGCAATTAGGGAAGTACGACCAGCTTGTGAGCGAGAGTCTTTGGTAACTTTTGCTTTTAATTCATTTTTCAAATCATCAAAAGAAGCCAAACCTCTTTTATCATTTAATTTAACAATGTGCCATCCGTATTTCGTACGCATAGGTTTACCAAAGTCTCCTTTTGTAGTTAAGGCAAATGCTGTTTTTTCAAATTCGATTGGCATTTTTCCTGTTCCGAACCAAGGTAATTCTCCACCTTTTTTAGCTGTTGATTTATCATCAGAAAACTCTGCAGCCAAATCCTCAAACTTAGAACCTGCTTTTAATTTGTTAAAGATTTCAGTAATTTTTGTGTACGCATTTAAAGAATCTTCTTTGCTCATGTTTGGAGTTGTTTTCACCATAATATGTGAAGCCAATACTTCTCCTTGTGCTTTTCTTCTTTCGGTAACTTTGATGATGTGGTAGCCATAACGGGTACGAACAGGCATTGAAATTTCACCCACTTTTGTTTTGTAAGCAGCGCTTTCAAACGGATAAACCATTTGCAAAGAAGTAAAAAAACCTAAATCACCACCATTGTCTTTTGAAGATGGGTCATCAGAAATTCCTTTTTCTGAAGCTACTTTATTAAAATCTTCTCCTTTTAAAATGCGGGCACGAATTTTTATGATTTTGTTATACGCGTCCAAGGTGTCTTTTGGTAAAGCATTTTCAAGCACTTTCACCAAAATATGAGAAGCATGAACATCTTCCTGCATACGGTCGTATGTCTCTCTCAATAATTTTTCGTTTACATCTTTATCCGTCAAATAAGGTTGAGCCAATTGTTTGCGGTAACCTGCCAACTCTTCTTTGAACGACTTTGCAGTATCCAAACCTAACTCTTCCGCTTCTTTTACTTTCAATTTAAAATTCACGAATAAGTCAACATAATCGTTTAAAGATTTTGCATCTCCAGTTCCTTCTTTAGTATTGTTTTTGTGAAATACATTCTCAAACTCTGCTACAGTAACCTTGGTGCTACCAATTGTCATTAAAACGGGTTCGCTTTTGGCAACCTCCATTGTAACAACCGGTTTTGTATCCGACTTTTTAGTTTGCCCGAAAGCAGAAGTAACTGTTATCAGTGCCAATGGCAACATTAATGATCTTGAAAAAATACTCATATTCATAAGTTTAATGGTTTTTTTATTTAGGGTAACAAATGTAGTTATTTATGCGATGTATCAAAAAAAAAGAAGCTCTAAAATTTAGGTTTTGAGCTGTTAAAATTTGTTAAGTAAATTATGCCTTCAGCTCATCTGTAGCCATTCTTCTATTAACAAGAGATGGAATCTGTCCGAAACAATGGCAAAAAATAAAATATCCATCCGTTTTATCAACAACCATAGCTAGTTATATAAATAAGATTTGCCAAATTGATTTCCAAATAGTATATTTGAAAACGATAAACTGTTACTTATGAAAAAAATCTCCACTCTACTATTTCTGCTATTTATTGCCCTTTCGAATGGAAATGCCCAAACTTGGACGCCCATTGCCAGTGGCACAATTACAAATTTACTTAGTGTTTCTGCACCAACTTCAACTATTTGTTATGTGTGTGGCTCAACAGGAGTTATCAGAAAAAGCTCAGATGCCGGTGTAAGCTGGGTGCCACAATCAAGTGGAACGGGACAAAACTTGTTATCGATTCGCTTTACAGATGCGCTTACTGGTTATACTGTTGGTGATGCCGGAACAGCCTTAAAAACGACAAATGGCGGAACTACTTGGACGCCAATGACTGTAGGAACAGCTGCTGCTTTGCGTTATGTTTATTTTGTGGATGCTAACAATGGTTACATAACTGGTGCGGGTGGACTTATTTTAAAGACTACAAATGCCGGAGCAACTTGGACTCCTGTAACAACTGGTACTGCCTCTCAATTAAGCTCTATATTTTTCACCTCTCCAACAACAGGTTATTCTACCGGGTTTGGAGGAGTTGCAATAAAAACTACTACTTCAGCAGCCAGCTGGTCGCCACTAACAAGTGGTGTTGGTTCTCCTTTAGAGGTTGTGTTTTTTCCTACTTCCTCTACTGGTGTACTATGCGGAAATAACGGAGTGATACTTCGCACCACTACTTCAGGAGCTGCTTGGGGAACAATTCCTTCCGGCACAACTGATGTTTTAACTGGCATGGATTTTTATGATGCTAGCAATGGTGTTATCGTTGGGGGAAATACTACATTAAATACAGGTCTCATTCTTCAAACAACAGATGCGGGTGC
>Ga0163151_10003419_pt1 | contig 22888 bp, 43 predicted proteins | sample OliLakLV19MP5IB2_FD_145596 | JGI IMG/M metagenome (GOLD analysis project Ga0163151, IMG submission 145596) | Freshwater microbial mat bacterial communities from Lake Vanda, McMurdo Dry Valleys, Antarctica - Oligotrophic Lake LV.19.MP5.IB-2 | ecosystem: Environmental > Aquatic > Freshwater >... | reverse complement strand
AGGGTGGGGGAGACCTGAAGGGGCTTGAGGGGACAAAGCAGATAGGTAGCCAGGCCGTAGACATGGCGACAGCAGTCAAACTGCTCAATGCCGTTAACGACAAAACCTGTCTGATCTTGATAGCTCAGGTGAGAAAGAAGATTGAGACGTGGGGTGCGATTGATAGGCCGACAGGGGGACAGGCGGTTGAGTTTTACTCAAGTTGTTCCGTCAAGCTACACGCCTCCAAAACCGACAAGGAACAAAAGAAGGCTCTTGTAAGTAGGCATGGAAAGCTTATTGAGAAATCAATTGGTCGGGAAGTAACCTGGACGATTGAATACAATAAGATTGGCTCCCCTAGCCAAATAGGGTCATATGACTTTTACTATGACGGTGAGTTTGTGGGGGTTGATAAGGAGTCAGAGGTTGTTGATATTGCAGTCGCCGCTGGAATCATTGAAAAGTCCGGGGCTTGGTTCCAGTATGAAGAGCTAAAGTTGCATGGCAGAGACAAGGTTCTTGATTACTTTAAGGGAAATCCCGAAGAGTTAAATGAATTAAGGGAGAAGTTGGCGAATGGCTGAGTTTAGTGCAAACAGAGATAGGGTTCTGGAAGGCAGCTTTGAATGTCACGGTTGCGGTGCAAACGTCACCGGCGGTCGATGGGACATGTCCAAGAATAAACTTAGGTGGTCGTGCGAAAACTGCGGATACCTGTCAGAGATTGACTTTAAGCTCTAATGGCTACAGATAAATCTGAAAAGAGAGAGATATCTAGATCGGGAGGAACCGCTCAAAAGAATTCTGGGCGGGGGAAGTATCAAAAGGGAGATGGAAAGATTGGTCCGTTTATATTCGACGTTAAAGAATACTCTGAGTCGTTCGGTGTTTCAAAGAAGGTTTGGGCGAAGTGTAGCAAGGACGCCTACGGCGGACACAAAGAGCCAGCAATTAAAATTGTTCTAGGGGATACAGAGACCGGAAGGCTAAGGCTTTGGGTTGTGGCCGACGAAATGTTTACACAGATGCTTAATGCCTGGGAGGAAAAATACGGTGAATGACGAAGTGAGAGAAGACCTTGTTAATTATGTTGACCTTATAGAAGAGGTGTCGAAGGTAAACGACTTTCTTGATGAGGAGTTAGTTACTGATGCTTTAAACGACATAGTTAAATTGGCTGTTAGGAAAGATGTTCCAGATGCCGTCGCAAGATCTCTCATTGTTAGACTTCAGGCTCTTGCAGCAACGTTTGCAATTAGAGCGACGTTTTATACAACCATGAATAAGGGACGGGCCGGCAGCGTAGAGAACCAAAAGAAGAATCTATATTACACTCTTTCCGCAGAGAGTGACAAAGTAGCTAATGCACTAAAGTATTTGGTAAAAGGTGGATAATGGGATTTAACTGGGATAGAAGTTTATTTAAGAAGAGTCTTAAGAGAAGGTCGTCATTCATTAATCTTGAAGAGCTTGAATTAGCAATTGAGAAAGCAATCGTAGACGATGGTAGCTCTAGTAAAGAAGTTAAGAAGGTTTCCTTTGCGCCCAGTTCGTTTGGGTATTCCGGGGCCTGTTCGAGATACTGGTTCTATAGTTTTCGTGGAGCTAACTTTGAATCATCTCCCGACGCACTGGGATTATTTGCAATGAGGTTCGGGACGGATGCGGGTGATCGCCTCGAAAAAGCTCTGCTGGCAGAAGGAGTTGCCGAGAGTATTCAGGGCAAGATCATTAACGATTTTCCCCCGGTATTTGGCTATTACGATTTTATATCAGAATTTGAAGGAGAGAGGTTTGTAGCAGACTTTAAGACCTGTGGGTCAGATAAGTTTGACACGATAGTTTCCACAGGGGTTGCCCCGAAAGACAATATGGCTCAGATATTGATTTATATGAAAATTCTTAAACTTAGAAGCGGCCTATTAATCTACATCAATCGGGATACTGGAAAGATGGTCAGCGTTCCGGTATCAGTTACAGAGGAATATAAGAAGTTCATAGAATATGCCTTTAAGTGGATGGAAGATGTGAAAGCATATGCTGATGAAGAAGAGATACCTCCACAAAGATGCTTTACTAAATCTACGTTTGTTTGCAAAGGGTGTCCGGTTAATAAGATTTGCTGGGAAGATGATAACGAAAAGGGGCGGGGCCCAGGAAAGCTGGAAATAGATATATCGAAGTTGGATCTATGACCACTTGTGCCAGAGAAGGATGTAGCGAAGAGTTTGAGAAAACTGCTCATAATATGAAGTATCACGACGCAGGTTGCCGAAAGATTGCATCCGACGAGAAAATTCTCAATAGATACTATCGAATAAAGGATGACAAGCAGAGAAAGGGAGGGAAGTGCAAGAAGTGTAAGGCAAATCTATCTATTTATAACAAAACCGATATGTGCTCCCCCTGTCAATATAGAGTAGACAATGAAGACTTAATGAATACGCTAAGAGATATGCAGCAGTGACCTTAGTAGGAAAGTTGAATAAGAGGCCGGGTAGAGTTCTAGGAATAGACTCAAACACTAAGAGTATAGCCCTAGCAATCTATAAAGAGGATCAGCTTGAATACTTTGGGAAGATAAACCTAAAGGGTAGCGATCTGTACGAGAGGGTTCGTATGGCCGGCCTGGCATCTAGAGCGATTACAAAGAAGTGGGAAATTTCCCATGTAGCAATTGAGAGCGCGGTCTTTGTTAACTCTGTTCAAGTTGGTATCAAGATGGCAATGATAGAGGGAGCTATTATAAGTGGACTTATGTTTTCTGGGAAGACTACGGTTCTTGAGGTTCCGCCCCGCTCCTGGCAACAGTACATTGGCAACGTAACCTATAACAAAGAAATGAAGGCGGTGGTGGCAGAAGAACACCCAGGAAAATCAGCTTCTTGGCTATCAGGAGAGATAAGAAATAGACGTAAACAGTTTACAATGGACTACTTCAATGATAAGTTTAATGTGAATATTGCAGATGATGATATAGGCGATGCCTGCGGCATTGGGTGGTATGCAGTAAATAAAATGATTGACAACTAAGTAATTCTTTGATAAGGTGTTGATAATGGTAAAGCTGTATAAAAGTAAAACCTGGCTCTATGATCGCTATGTTGTCAAGAAGATGAATATTCGCGACATAGCGAAAGAGGCTGGTGCAAGTGTGCAAACCATCCAAAACTACTTAGAGAAGTTCGGGCTGATTCGGAACGGAAGGTCGTGGAAGTGAATATTGCCTACATGCTAATGGACATTGATACTAGCCGCAAGGACTATACCGATGCTATCAGAGTCACCATTAAGGAGATTCCAGAGCTTATCAATAAGGCAAAGTTTTACGACTGCCGCAATGACAATGAACTTGAAGATGCGCTAGAAAGATTTAAAGACGTTAAGTGGCGATGGCATCCCCGCAGAGGTCACTACGGAGTTTGGGCAAGTACGCTATCCGCCTGGGAATACATAGCTAATGCTCCATATGACGGAGTAATTGTCTTTGAATCAGATTCAAACGTTCACAAGCACTTTGATTTCCTTATGAACAAATATGTTAAGCAACTCCCTGCGGGATGGGACTTTTTCTCCATTCACAATCCCCACAATCAAGATGGAGACTTCCATTATGAATATGGATATCTGCCTGATGGATCGCTTAACGGACACGTTCATTATCCGGGACGGGAGGGTGCCCCGTACTACGATATAGGACAGCCAGACCTCTGTCGCTCCTTTCAAGGGTATGGCGGCTGCGCCATTATGTATAGCCCAGCCGGAGCTCAGAAGTGGCTTCGACATATCAAGGAGAAAGGCATTTGGTCAAGTTCTGACTGTCAGATATTTCAGGCCTCCAGGGGCACCGAACCAGAGACAATGCTGGCGGTATCCGTTAAACCAACAAAGACTAAGCCTGCGGGGGTAGATGTGAAAGCAGAAACCCAGATACATGCTAGCGACTACCTATCAGAAGAATGGATGGCGAAACTAAACTTTGAGCCAAAGTAGAAATCCTAAGAGGAAGGACACGTTTTACGAACTACTTGATCTGGAATCATCGGCTCCAGAAGGCACGGCGATCCTAGACAAGTGCTTTGATGTTGCAAGGCTTCTCTTGGAGAAGAATGTTTCTTATGGAAATTCTGCGCTCGACCCCAAAAGAGTGTTTAGCTCGGCATCTCCAGAAGAACAAATCCTCGTAAGAATTGACGACAAGCTGTCAAGAATTGCGGCTAGTCAAGAGTTTGCCAGCGAAGACACCGTACTAGATCTAACGGGATACCTAATCTTACTAATGGTTGTGAGGGGAAAGTAATGCCGACATATACCTATAGATGTGAATACTGCGAGGAAGAGCATAACCTTATGAAGCCAATCGTCGAGCGCGATCTTCCTGCATACTGCCTATCTTGTGGAACATTAATGAAAAGAACGTTTGTGTTTAAGGGGATCGTTTGGTCACCCTCAAGCTCGAAAGGGGATTATTCTTGAAGATTAAGAAGAAGTCAACGGTTGATATGACAGATGCAATTAAGTTTATTGCCGACAGTACGATTGTGGTGAACGATGAGTATGAGTTTTCGGAGAAGTTTACATTTGTTCGAGGAGACAAGCTTCGTATTCATAGAACAAGAGGTACGTTTAAGTTTATTCGTCACGTTGTTAATGAGAAGCGAGATGCAGAGTGGCTAGATGTAATAGGCCGCAATGGTCAGTTCCGAGCGTTCTATGTTTCCGACGTTAAAGGGCCGGTAAAGAAAAGGCGACCAAGACAGAAGGGCGTAAAACTTGTCGGCTGAGTTAGAGAAAGCTGCACACTGGGAGGGGCTAGACAAGGTGATTCAGCTATACCTTGAGGGCAACACTCCTCCAATGATAGCTAAGCGACTCGGACTAAGAGTTAAGGATGTAGATAAATACGTTGAAGAGTGGCGATTCTACGTTAGAAACAATAGCTCTATTCAGGATAGAGCAAGAGACTCAATTCATAATGCCGACGCCCACTTTGACAAGATTATTCGTGAACTCTGGCAGCTAATTGAGGATGCAGACGATAATCTTTCTGCCAAGAATACTGCCCTAAAGACAATTGCTGATACGGAAGTTAAGCGAACCCAAATGCTTGAAAAGGCGGGGCTCACAGACAACGAAGCAATGGCAGACCTAATTGTTGAGAATGAGAAAAAGGTTGAGCTAGTTGTCAATCTTCTCAAGACTTTAGCAGCAGACTGTGAACATTGTAGACCGTTGATTATTAACGGCCTCTCCAAGATGTCAGGGGAAGAGCCGGTAGTAATCAGGCAAGACTTTATTGATGTAGAGACAGAAGAGGAAAATGGATCTTAACTTTGAGGATCTAGCAAGGTCTCTCAAGTACAGTACGGAGTTTGATGAGATTCCTGTTGGCATTAAAGAGTTTGTTACATCAGAGGACTATTTGAATCTTGGCGGTTTATCGCCGGAACAGTATAAACTGGTCGAGGCCGGCACCCAAATATACCGAAAAGAAACCCTAATCTCTCTCTACGGAGAAGAAGAAGGTCTAAAGAGGTATAAGAGAACTTTTAACGAAGTTATAATGTACCTAGGTAAATCCAGTGGGAAAGACCATGTTTCAACAATTATTTGTGCGTATGTAGTCTATTTACTTCTATGTCTAAAAGATCCTGCTAAATATTACGGCCAGGACAAGGGTGACTCTATTGATATTATCAATATCGCTATTAACGCCCAGCAAGCTAAAAGAGTTTTCTTCAAGGGGTTTTGCAATAAGATAGATAATTCTCCGTGGTTTGCCGGAAAATACGATAAGAAGAATGATGTTGTTGAGTTTGATAAATCAATTACTGTTTATTCTGGTCACTCAGAAAAGGAATCTTGGGAGGGTTTTAATCTAATCCTGGCGGTACTAGACGAGATTTCTGGGTTTGCTGTAGATAACGCCAGCGGAAATCCCAATGCTAAAACCGGCGAGGAGATCTATAAGATGTTCTCGGCCTCAGTAACATCTAGGTATCCAGAACTAGGTAAAACCCTTCTTCTGTCATTCTCAAGGTATAAGGGCGACTTTATTGACAAGCGATACCACGAGGTTATTAAAGAGAAAGAGATTGAATACAAGAAGCATACGTTTAAGCTAGACCCAGAAATGCCGGACGGAGTATCAAATAATGAATTTGATATTGAATGGGAAGAGGATCATATTGTTTCATATACGGAGCCGAAGGTTTTTGCTCTCCGCCGGCCCACCTGGGTAATGAACCCTCTGAGAACAGTTGACGACTTTATGTCTAAGTTCTATAAAGATCCGAAGGACTCCTATGGTCGATTTGCCTGTATGCCTTCAGACTCGGTTGACTCTTACTTTGGTTCCGCTGAAAAGATTAAAGAGGCGTTTAGACTTAACAGATTAATGGTAGATGAAGATGGGGTATTTGCAGAATCCTTTAAGCCAAAGCCAGACGTTAAATACTATGTTCATGCTGACCTTGCCCAGGTACATGACCGGGCGGCGGTATCAATGGCCCATGTTGCTGGATGGCAAGAACTAAAGATAATGGGAAGCGAAACACTGATTAGCCCAAAGATAGTTGTAGACTTTGTTAGATATTGGACCCCCACAAGAGATAGAACAATTGATTTGAGCGAAGTAAAGGACTTTATATTCTCATTAAAGCACAGAGGGTTTGATGTTGAGCTAGTCACCTTCGACCGCTGGGGATCGGTTGACATAATGCAAGAACTTAACGCCAACGGAATTAAATCCGACAACCTATCAATTCAGAAGAAGCACTACGACGACTTTAAGCTAGCGGTATACGAGAACAGGATTGTTGGACCAAATATTCCAATCCTAATTGATGAGCTACTAAAGCTGAGAATTACTAAGGCTAATAGGGTTGACCACCCAAGAAGCGGGCATGACGATATGGCGCAGGCAGTATGTGGAGCAATCTTTAATGCCACCGCCCATAGCTCTAGACATTTAAATGGAAGCATAGAGGTAGTAACACTTTCAGACATTAACAGGACTCTTCAAGAAGAGAGAAGAAGTAAGTATGAAGATGATAAGAGAAACGGTAAAGATCGGGCGGGAAGCAAAACAGTTCCCCCAAGAATACCTCAAGATATTGACGAGTACCTAAAGAGTATGAAAGTATTGTAATAATGAGAGACAGGGTTGTAATTGTAGATGTTGATGGGACGCTGGCTAACGTAGACCATTGTCGCCATCACGTTGTTAAATCTCACCCGGATTATCCGGGAAAGAGAGACTTTGATAAGTTTCACCTAATGGCCTCCAAATCCCCAGTAATAGAGCATGTAAGAGACATGGTTAATGATCTTTATGTAAGTCATAAGGTGGTTATTCTTACTGCAAGAAAGGAAGCCTGGAGGTATGAAACAGCAACCTGGCTACTGTTTAATAACGTTAATTTTGATCAGTTGATTATGCGTAAACAAAGGGACGGCAGAAAGCCGGATCAGGTCAAACAAGACGTTGTTATGGATCTAAGGAGCCAAGGGCTTAATCCGGTAATGGCGATTGACGATAGTCCATATAATATTGCAATGTTTGAAAGCTTGGGTTTGAAAACAATTACCGTTCCTGGATGGATGGAATGAAGGAATCGGTACTCGTTGATTTTCACGGGGTTTTAGCAAATGTAGAACATTGCAGGCACTATGTAGCTAGAACGCATCCAAAGTTTAGAGGGGTAAAAGAATTCGATAAGTTTTATGAAGAAGCTTTAGACTCGCCTCCTTTTCAATATGTGGTGGATGCTGTCAACGCCCTTTATGACCATTATACTGTTTTTGTCGTCACTGCAAGAAAAGAGCTATGGGAAGAAAAGACTAAGGTGTGGTTAGATAAAAACGGCGTAAAGTATCATCACGTTTTGATGAGAGACAATGATGATTCTAGGTTTGCAGTTTCTGTGAAGTATTCTTTGTTGGATGAAATTAGAGATCTTGGATATAAACCCATAATAGCTTTTGATGATAACCCGGCCAACATAAAGATGTATAAAAGACAGGGCGTTGGAGTATTAATTGTGCCAGGATGGGTTAATTAATATGATACAATTGGAGAGAAGGAGATAGAAATGACTAAACTTAATGAATGGATTGCTGGGCTTCCGGCCCCCGTTAGACACGGACTGGCAATCTTTGTTGGAACCCTGGGGCTAGCCATGATCGTTGCTATTCAGGCACACGGAGGGGTCGTTGGCCTAGACTGGTCCGCAGCCCTACTTGGCGGAGTAGATGAGGCCGCAGTAGCAGCAGTTGGAGCTCTTGTAGTGCTATTCAGCACCCCGCTAACGGACGCATACGGCTTCGGGAAGCACGAGGCTGCCAAACAAGAAGTTGAGCCAGGGGTGTCGCAAACTGCGGTGCCACCGACAGAAGACCCGGTAGACCACGAGGAATACATCACCGACTATGAAATTGAAGCTCCGGACGAAACAGTCCTAGAGCTAGGGGAGGAAAAGTAATGCAGGTAGGAGTCCCGTTATTCTCCCCCATGTTTGGAGAAAAGGCTTATGCGCCCTCTGCTCTTTGGGCATACTCAAGCGGCGGCGCACATAGAGCTCTAGATGCAGCAAAACCTCTAGGCAGCCCAATTTATACCCCTTGGGCGGGAGTTGTCCATCACGTTGTAAAGAACGTTCCTAACCCAAGTTATGCTAGTTCGGGCAGTAAGCCGTCTAACTTTGTCGTTATTTGGACATTCTTTAATGGAAAAAAGGCAACACTCTTTGTTAACCACATGAGTCCCGGATCGCCGGTATCATATGGGCAAAAGCTTGCACCAGGACAATTACTTGGGGTAACTGGTATTACAGGCAATACAACCGGACCACACGATCACATTGTAGGAATGTGGGGATGGGTTTATTGGGAAGAGAGATACTCCTATCTTAACAATGCCAGCCTTGCTATTTGGCCCTTGGACGGATTTATCAGGGCGGGCCTAAGAAGGAGTCAGATTTTGAGAGGAGCAGCGGCAGCGCCATCGGCCAAGGCAACAGAGTATCCAGGCAGCCCAATTAAGCCGGGAGACACTTCGCCACAAGTCGCAGAACTAAAACGCAGGCTTCGAGCAAATAATCAAAGCCCTGGATACGGACCTGGGTTCAGAAACATGGTAATCAATTTGCAGAAGGCTCATCCTGAATTGGGAGCTCCCGACGGAATTATTGGTCCAAAAACATTTAATTGGATTATGAATAATACCAAGCCCGTTCTTCCTGTTGCTCCCTACCCCGGTACACCTATTAAGCCTGGAACAAGGAGTGCGGCGGTAGTTGAAGTTAAGAATAGGCTTGGCTGGACAATCGACTCCGCCCCTCTATATAATAAAATGTTTATTAAGGCCGTTGTTGACTTTCAGAAGGCCCATGCGGGTCTAGGAAAGGCCGACGGAATAATTGGCCCAAAGGCATACAACTATATTATTAGATGGATGCCAAGAAAGAAATAATTTAAGCGCCCTTTGCGAAGGATAACGCTAGAAAGCCTAGGAGATCCTTGAATTATGGGGCCTCGGCTTTCGTCTTAGCTTAGTCTGTGATATAATTCAATATAATGAATAGCACCGTTAATTTCCCTATCAAGTTTAAGACAAATGAAAACTTGAAGATTAATTTAGACATGACGGACAACTTAGGAACGGTTTTAGACCTTACCGGAGCAACGGTTAGAATGCAAATTAGAGAGACTCGCGGCGGTGACGGAGCTCTCATTTGGAGCAAGACAGATCAGGATGACGAAATTACCCTAGTTGAAGAAGAAGCAAGAATTGTAGTAGACATTCCGATTACTACGGTAATGGAGTGGGACTTTACAATCGCCTATTATGATGTAGTTTTAGACTACTCGGAAGAAGACTGGGACAACATACTTGAAGGGAAAATGACTGCCTCTCCCGGAGTAACATATCCAGAAGAAGAGGCTCCATAAATATGACAAATATTAGACTTAATATAGCAAAGATTGGTGCAAGAGGGCTTCACGGTAAGTCCGCTTATGAGATTGCTGTAGATGAAGGTTTCGAAGGAACGGTTGAAGAGTGGATAGCCCTCAATGAGAATCTACCTGTAGGTACAACAGCAGGAACAGTAGCCGCAGGAGATGACGCGCGGCTTAGTGATAATCGGACACCAACCGATTCAAGTGTCACGGATGTCAAGATTGCAACAACTCTTTCTCCGTCGAAGATCACAGGAACCGCAGTTGTCACCGCAGATTCACGACTTACGGATCAGAGAGTCCCGACCGATGGGTCAGTAACAAGCGCGAAGATTGCTAACGATTCCATTCTTAACGAAGATATAAATGCTAGTGCTGAAATTGCGCCCAGCAAGATCGCAGGAACGGCAGTTGTCACCGCTGATTCCCGTCTTACCGATCAACGCACACCTACAGATAACTCAGTAACAAGTGCAAAGATCACAGATGGTTCTATTCTCAATGTTGACATCAACGCTGCTGCTGAAATTGCTACTAGCAAGATTGCGGGCTTGGACGCCACACTAACTGCTAAGGCAGATTTAGTAGGCGGGGTCGTGCCTACCTCACAAATCCCGTCATTGGCTATCAACGATACTTTTGTTTCCGTGTCACAAGCGGCCATGCTTGATTTGACTGCGCAGGTAGGTGATATTTGCGTCCGCTCCGATCTCACCAAGACTTTTGTCCTACAGGCATCTCCCGCGTCTATTCTTGGTAACTGGGTCGAGATGGCCGCGACGGGAAACGTATTATCCGTCAATACACAGCAAGGTGCGATTGTTCTTGGCGCAGGAGATGTAGGCGCTGATCCTGCTGGTTCTGCTTCCACGGCACAAACAGAGGCACAATCATTTGCTACCGCGTTAGTTGATGATCTATCAGGTGTAACTAACGCGACAACGGCCCGCAGCAACTTGGGGCTTGGCACAGCAGCTACTACGGCGGCAGCCGATTATGTGCCTAAGGCAGTAGTTACTGCTGCTGATGATTTTATTGTTGCTACAGGTAGTGGCGCAGTAACCAATCTGCCAGTTGCCGCTAGTCGAATCATTGGTAAGAAGGCGGCTGGTGCAGCGGGTGCTCTTACTGCCGCTGAAGCCAAGACGATTCTGGCTATTGCTAATACAGACGTTTCCGGCCTTGGTGGCGCAGCAGTATTGAATGTTGGCACTACCGCTGGAACCGTCGCGGCTGGAGATGCAGTACCTCCGCCAGCAAACCTAACTGGTCCAATCACTTCTGTAGGGGCCGCAACGTCCATTGCCGCTCAGACAGGCACCGGCACCACGTTTGCAATGTCTGCGGGACCGACTTTCACAGGCACAACCATTCTTGGTAGTGCAGCTTACGTTTCTCATGCAGCCGCGAATAACACGATTTATGGACTAGGTGCTTTCCGTGCTGCGGCTACGGGAACCGACAATACTGCGGTTGGGACTAACTCTCTCAAATCTCTGACTTCCGGCGTTGGCAATACAGCGATAGGATTCTCGGCTGCTGGAGCTTTTACCTCTGCTTCTAACCTCGTTGCAATCGGTAAGTCTGCGGGCAATTCCTTGTCAGGGTCTGCCGTCGGAGAAAATACAATTGTTGGGAGCAACGCTTACTCTCAAGGAACGTCAGGTAACCAGAATGTAGCTGTTGGGCAGCAGTCTATGTTTTCCGCTGATTCTGTTTTCGATTGCGTTTCTGTAGGGTATAAGGCGGGACGGGTGGCTGCTGGATCTTTTAACGTAGCGGCTGGTTCTAATGCAATGCTAAATGCCACAACTGCCACAGGAGCAACCGCAGTTGGTTATCAAGCAATGGGCACAGGAGTTACAACAAGTGCAGCAGTTGGCCCAACTGCAATTGGCTATCAAGCACTTAAAGACTTGACAACTGGTGCAAATAACACGGCAGTTGGGTATCAAGGGGGGCTCGGGCTAACAACCGGGGCAAATAACACAGTGCTTGGCTTCGAGGCCGGGAGGGCCTTAACAGACACGTCAAACAACGTGGCTATTGGCTACCAAGCGTTGCGGGTGTCGGGATACGCCGCAGATACTGTGGCAATTGGCAGCGGGTCTTTGGTGGCTAGCACGTCAGCTATTAGAAATACTGCGGTTGGGTCAAAGGCCCTCCCAGCCGTCACCACTGGGGGCAGCAACACGGCCCTAGGCTATTATGCTGGGGAGCAGATCATCAGCGGGGCTAACAACACCTGTGTTGGGCGCCACAGTGGCCCCAACAGTAGCGCCACGTCCGACTCCACTTCAGTCGGCTTCAGTGCCGAAGTCGCTAGCTACGGTTCTTCGCTGGGCCGGAGTGCCTCCGCGTACGCCACCTATTCCGTTTCTATTGGATACGACTCCAAAGCCGAGACAGGCTCGTATTCTATCGCCCTTGGCTCCGGCACTAGAGCACTCGCCGGGGGCTCTGTCGCTATCGGCGCAAGTTCTGCCGGAGTTGCAGCAACAACCTCAGTAGCTAACGAATTCATGTTCGGGACTTCCAGTCACTCCTACAATTTCCCCGGCACAGGATTACATACATACGCAGAAGCATCCAATATCGCACTAGGAACTGTCACGGGAACCAAGTTCGGAACATCCACAACTCAGAAACTTGCATTCTTCAACTCTGCACCAGTTGTTCAGCCGACCGGCGTCGCAGTTGACGCAGCAGGAATTCACGCAGCACTCGTCACCCTCGGCCTAATCGCCGCCTAACTGAAAGGCAACAAAATGACATTCGACCCGACAAGCATTCTGACCGACGCTGAGAAGTTCGCCATCGTAGATGATCGCGCTAAGACGTGGGCGCGCGAGTTCTACAGCCACCAACTAAACAGAGAAGCCATCGAGGCGTTGCCAGACAACGAGGGTAAGGCGGGGCAGTTGGAGCAGGTCGATGCGCAACTAGAGGCGCTGAGTAAGTGGGTGCAGGGCGCAGTCGAGACGCGCGACAAGCTCTCAGGTACTTCGTGACATTGGAAATAAAACAATTCTCTCAGTCATGGTAAAATAGTCATACAATGACAGATATTCGTCTTAATATTAATGGTGATGACGACAGACTAATTATTAGAAATGTTGGGGCCAGAGGGACCAACGGGAGCAGTAGGCGACACAGGATCGGTCGGACCCACAGGCCCGACAGGAGCTACAGGAGTTATCGCGGCGGTGCTACCACTTACACTGACCGGAGGCACTCTGACCTTCGGGCTAGCTTATAGAGCAGAGTCTTCTACTTATGCCGTAGCGGCAGGAGACTCATTTATTGATTGCACTTCTGGAACATTTACTGTAACAATGCCTGGTGGGGCGACAGCTTTCTCTGGCGGCGGGCGTCTCGGTTCTAACAACAATGGAGCGCCTGGCAGGCTGGGCTCTGGCGGCGGAGCCACCGCGAATACCGCTAGTCAGCCGGCCCTAACTGGCGGCGCTGGTGGCGATGGGTTCGTTGAAATTGAGCTTACCTAGTAGTATAATTAACACATGAGAAAGTGTCATAGTTGCGGAGACCTCAAAGAGGGCTTCTGGAATGACTATGGCTTTCATATATGCCTAGACTGCCAACAGCCCTGGGAAAATTACCCGGAATAATTGACAAATTAGTACAACTAATATAGTTTGGAAGATATGAGAACCCTAGGACTGGGCATGATTATTCGACAATCTGCCGACACGTTGGAGCAAGTTTTGCAGAATGCAGTGGATAGCGGAGTAACAGAAATTGTTTTGGTTGATACAGAGCCCGGTGGAAGTCAAGACGGTACCAAGGAAATTGCCGCAACCTTCAACGCAAAATTAATACTTGAACCGTGGGAGGACAATTTCGCCAAGCATCGTAATACCGCCTTCGAGAACCTTACGACAGACTGGTATATTTGGCTAGATTCCGACGACGTTGTTCCGGAATTAACCCAGCAAACAATTAAGCAAATGCTCTTAGATGAAACATTAGAACAGTTCAATGGATTTTTTCTGCCGTATCAAATGTTTAAGAGTTATGACTCTGATCAGAGCTCTTGCACTTTCCCTAGAGAAAGAATTATTGCGGCAAAAGCCTTTAAGGGGGGCAGTCGTTGGGAGTATGAAATTCATGAGTGCGTACCTCTCCAACAGCCTACCGCCGCTATTGAGCAACCCATTCATCACAGACCTAGGCCTGGTAAGTTTAAGACTCCCAAAAGAAACCTAAAGATTCTTCAAAGGCTATATGACAGCGGCGACCGGCAGCCAAGAATGATCTTTTATTACGCAAGAGAGCTCTATTGGAATAAAATGTACAACAAGGCGATTAAGATGTTTAACGAGTGGATGCCAACAAAGCCTTGTGACTGGGAGCTATACTCTGGAATGCTTGATCTAGCAGACTGCTATGTGCTATCGGGCAAAGAAGATAAAGCAAGAGAAACCATTATGAAGCTGTTGATGGATCAGCCAGAACGTGCAGAGGCGTGGATGAAAATGGGGATTTTGCACTACAGCAAAAAAGATTACGGGAAGGCTCTCCCCTTCTTCAAGGCAGCACAAGGCTTAAGAAAGCCCGATAAAGGATTTGTTGATGAAAATGCATATGGAATACAGGCATGGGACTATTTGGCGTGCAGTTTTGGTTGGTGTGGGTACTACCAAGAAGCAAGGCAAATAACTGAGCAGGTCTTAATACCCAATTCACAGGGTAAAGAACTGGTTAGACACTTAGATAACTTAAAGATGTATGTCCAAAAGATGGAGGAGTTATAATAGGCTGGGCGAAACAATTTGGACCAAACAGGTGTTGTGATGGTTACGCCCCTGTAGCTCAGTGGATAGAGCGTAGACCTTCTAAGTCTAGCGCCGTAGGTTCAACTCCTACCAGGGGCACGGAGCGGTAGCCAAGTCTGGTGAAGGCCTCGTCCTTATATGGCGAAGATCGTGAGTTGATATCTCACCAGCTCTACTATTGACAACATAACTTAATATTGATAGAATCAAATAAACAGGAGGGGTTATGGTATATCACATCTCAAACGAGAGAAAAGAATGTGCTGGATGGGCGGTAATTGATGACTCGTCGGATGAGGTAGTTGGTTGCCACAAGACGAAATCAGAAGCAAACCTTCACCTGTCAAGACTATTTACAGAAATGACTTATCTAGAACAAATGCTTAAGGAAATAACAGAATCAACTCAAGAGGAAATAGACAAGATTATCGAGGAAAATAATGGATGATGAAATAGCAGACCAGTATGTTGCCGACCTTGTGGATGCAGGGGCGCTATCCCCGAGTGGGGTGACACGAGACGGTGAGTTTCTTTACTCAATGGACCCGGAAAAGATGAAAGATGTTTCTCCAGATGGCTATGACTTTATTATGAGTGCGGTGTCTAACGCTATATACCGGCTGCTTAACGACAAGCAGGTTGATTTTGTTACAGAAGACCCAGAGCAAGAGCCGACTTGGTTTCTGACCGAAAGAGGAAAACAGTATCATCTTTCATTACAGGAAGCGGTATGGAATGAAGTTAGAAGGGAAGAGGGATTGCTTTGAAAATATGTTTAACTATTCCAGTACGGGGTACTCCTGAAAACGTTGAGCGAATGTACGACAACCTTGAGGACACCGGATATAAAGGGGATGTTCTTTGGGGTCTGGATGAGGACGATCCGGACCTAGAGAAGCTAATTTCCGTCATTCCAGAGGGAGATTATGTCATTGGTCCAAGGCTAAGGTTCTGCGGAACTCTTAACGCAATGGCAGAAAAGGTTTGGGATAAATACGATGTAATCACAATGGGCGGATCAGACCATGCTCCTCGTACAGAGAGCTTTGACGACATGGTTGCTGAGTCCCTAGAGAAAAACCTGATGTGTTTTGGTAGTGATGGAATCCAGGGTGCAGGCCTAGCCACGTTCTGCTTTGCCAGAACGGATTTAATTAAAGAGGTAGGGTATTTTGTCACCCCGGAAGCAAAACATTTGTATGTGGATAACATGCTAATGGACCTAGGAAACGGCCTTAATGCTCTTGAATACCTGCCGAATATGTTTATCGAACATCTACACCCGGTAGCTGGTAAGACAGAGTGGACAGATCTATATAGGCTTAACAATTCACAGGAAACCTATAGCGAAGACCATCAGGCATATCTACGTTGGCAAGAGGGGCTTCCGGCCCTGCTCCAGCGCCTCAAGGCGGCGGGCTACCAGCGATAACAACACTAGAGTTATTGGAGATTATAAGTGTATTACGAAAAGTTTGACAACCAGGAGTATTTTTCTACACAGGAGTTCCATAACGACCGGGAAGCTGCTGACCACTGGAACGAACCGGGCCACCGACCCCGCATGGAGCTAACGGTTAGCTGGGCAAATGAAATCCTAAGAGATGACCCTGAGTATACAGTAATTGATTACGGATCTGGGTCCGGAGGAGTAATCTCTGCTATTGAAACAGAGAGGAAGATAGGGTATGACTTCTGTCCAGATAATGTTAAGTTTGCACAGGACCGTGGCCGAAACGTTATCTTCAAAGATTTTGTTGCAGATGATAACGAGTACTCCGATATTGCTATTATTACGGAATGTCTTGAACATCTTGCTGATCCACTAGAGTTCTTGAGAACGCTTAGAGCCAGGTATTTGATTATGTCCATGCCAGTTGGGGAAACAAACGAACATCATTATGAGTTCCATACGCACGGTGCAGATGAAGACGGAGTTAAATACCTAATGCTTTATAAAACAGAATGGAAGCCTTTGAAGCATCAGAACCTGTGGGGGACTCAGATTTGGTTGGCTGAGAAGATGGATGAATATGATGGATAATGACAGTTATGTAGTTTGTGTTAAGCACTTAAAGTTTGCTCCTTGTAGGGTGTGTCTAAAGCACGATATGGACGCAATGGAAGACTGGAGTAGCGACGAGAAAGATATTGAAGTTGTTAGGAGTTGGCATGCAACTGAATAGCGAAAACCTTTCCGACCTTCGTAATCTAGCGAATAGCTCTGTGTATGGAAAGAACCCTTTGGAAGAGATTTACTATCTTCGGGCCGGAATAAATAAACTTCTTGATTATGTTGACAGCAAAGAAGTCGTCTCAAGACGGGAGCTACAAACACTCAAAGGAATTGAGCGGTACGGACCAGGATATAGGACTGAAGTCCAGAGGTATAGATGAGGTCTGTAGAGTCACCTGAATGGATAGAGAAGGTAGACCAAGAATGTCTCACTTTTGGGATGAATTACGAAGAGTTTTGGGTTGGAGTAAGGACGGGACAAATTGATCCCTATAACAAGTACAGTCCAAAGCACATGGAAATGTTAATGGCAACACTGCTTATGTCTAATTTAGATATGGAGTTCGAATGAAAGCGTTAGTTACTGGAAGTTCTGGTCTGGTTGGATCAGCGATGTCGGAGAAACTACTTGACCTTGGATATGAAGTTCTAGGAGTTGATATTAATCCTCCAAGGCTTTTGAGCGTTATTGTTCACAGTAACTATAGATTTATTGTTACAGACGTTAGACGATTCTTTAACGATGTTCTTGATGGGCCACAGTATGATCTAGTTGTTCACTGTGCCGCCGTAGTTGGCGGAAGGGCTACAATCGAGGGCAACCCCTTGGCGGTAGCAACAGACCTAGCAATTGACTCCGATATGTTTCAATGGGCTCTTAGGACAAAGCAGAAAAGACTTGTTCTGTTTAGCTCGTCTGCTGCCTACCCGATTAAGCTGCAATCAAAGCGATTCTATGATGATATCCCCGGATACAGACTTAAAGAGTCTGATCTTGATCTTAGAAGCATGCAGTCTCCCGATCTTTCTTATGGGTTTTGCAAGCTAGCCCTTGAATATCAGGCAATGTTTGTGGAGGAGCAAGGAATTAGGTGTCACGTTTTCCGCCCCTTCAGCGGGTGCTCGTGGCTACAGGACGAAGACTATCCCTGGCCCGCCATTGCAAGGAGGGCTATTAACCACTCTGAGGGTCTAGAAGATATGTTTGTGTGGGCAAATACTATTAGGGACTTCATCGTTATGGATGACGTGGTCGCAGGGGTAATGGCGGCGGTAGAGCAAGATGTTAAAGGCCCCGTCAATCTCTGTACTGGACTAGGAACTAGCTTCGTTGACCTAGCCATAATGTTCTGTGAAGAATTGGGAATGAAAGATGTTGAGGTTGGTGTTATGAATGATATGCCCGCCGGTGTGTATCACCGAGTAGGTGATCCAAGCAAGATGTTGTCTATCTACCAGCCTAAATGGACTCTAGAACGCATGATTGACGAAACGCTAAGCCAACTTACTGTATAATAAATCTCGGAGGCAAAAGTGGAAACTTTGGCAGAAGAAATTGAAGAGGCACTTAAGACAGAAACAATTGAAGATATCCGACTAAACCTATGTGACAGGTGCAACAATGTTTGGGCAAAGGCAAAGGTCTATAAAGGGGAGGCTTCGCTATATTTCTGCGGAAGCCATTTTAGGAAGTTTGCACCAGAGCTAGTAGGTAAAGGATTTAGCACAATTGATCCTCTAGATGAACTTAATTTTGGTCCACGAGAAGATCGGTTGCAGGGTGACCATAATAGCTGAAAGGGCTGCCGTAACATATGTAAGAGACTTAAAGACAAACACTCCCTGTGTTCGATGTAATAAGAAGTTTCATTACTCTGCGATGGATTTTGACCATGTCGGGGACGACAAGGCGGGCGGAATTAATAGATTGATGTGGAGCACCTCTCTAGCAAGAGTTAAGGAAGAAATAGCTAAGTGCAATGTGGTGTGCTCGTCATGTCACAGAATTATTACATTTGAAAGAACAACCGGACAAACAGTAGATTACCCGTAGGAGAGTTATGAAAGATTCAGACTACAAGCAAGGTGCAAGGGTTACTGGAGAGGGGTTTCTCTTTATTAAAGAGTTGGACAACCAGTGGTTTATGGAAAAGCCAAGGCTGGAAGGGTTCAACCCGGTAACATCATTCGATGAAATGGCTAATTTAATTAGCGAATGGGTAGCTTATTTTGATTAATTATGTAGAGGGGGATTTGTTTTCCTCCGACGCCCTGGCAATTGGTCACGGAGCTAACTGCATGGGCAAGATGGGGGTCGGTATAGCAAAAGAATTTCGTGAAAGATATCCCGAAATGTATTACAATTATCAGTCTAAATGCAATGCAGGCCTCGTAATTCCAGGAACCTCCGACCTTTACTATTCTCGTAAAGAAGAAAGGTGGATTATTAATCTATATACTCAGCAATATCCCGGTGCAAATGCAAAGCTTTCATATATAAGATCTGCAATCAGGGACGCCTCGGGCCAACTTTACTTTAAAGGGGTTAGGACGCTAGCAATACCCAAGATTGGTTCGGGGATCGGAGGCTTGGACTGGGAGGCTGTCTCGTCAGTCATTAACACCCTTAGAACCGGGGTTAACATAGAAGTTAGATATATTTGATATTTAAAGCACCGAATGATACGATTGTCTCTGGAGGTAATAACACATGGCTGAATCACGAGCGGACAGATTTACCAGAGAATTCTTTTTCTGGCTGGAAAACAGTGAAGACGAAGATCGCTTTGACCGAACATTCGGAGATCAAGACGTAGAGCGCAAAGATCGCGAATTCGTTGCATGGAACGACTAACCTAGGAGTTTAAATGGTAACAATTTGTTCCGGAAAGCTAGATAACTTTTGAGGCGGCCCGGAGCATTTTGTTTATCTAAAGAAAAGAAGTTCTAATAGACTTCTCTTAAAGAAGAGTTTGATTTTATCAAAAAGATTGTTTCATCCCATTGACTTTGACCTTCAAAGTTGATAATATAATTGGAGATTACTATGAAAAAAGCAATTGATTTTCTTTATGAAGAGATTCACCGGCTGGTTGATATTAGTGATAATTGCTGGTGGGATGGATATACGGTGGTTTTCTTTGAGCCCTCCCCCAATGCATACATGAAGAAGAATGCTGTATTCTCTAACGGCTCCTGGGGAGTAACCAATAGGGTTTCTCCAAACAGAAATGGTATATGGAAGGTTCCGGCCAAACAGCTTGAAGGATAATCTTGTAGAGCTTCTAGGGGTAGAGCCGGACGTTGCGGACTGGAATAGTTTAGCTAAGTGCAGACATATCTCGCCGGAACTGTTCTTTGAGCTATCAGAGGAGGACGATCAGGTAATGTCAAGTGTTCAAGAGTGCTGTAGTCTATGCCCCGTACAAAAGCAATGCCTTAAGGCTGGAGCGAATGGAAAAGAATACGGAGTTTGGGGCGGAGTCCTCTTTGACAGGGGCGTGAGAAGATGATGTATTACAGCAAAGAGATGCAAAATGCGATTAAAACAGTTAAAAAGCCCTTTCCAGTGACTGTTCACGTTGTTGCACTTGCTGGCGCTCTAGGAATTAGAATATATGAGGACGAGGTAATGGAGATGAGTGAGTCTAAAAGGGTTCAACTTCTTGAGTATCTTAATCTCGTTCAGGCAACTCTAGAATCGTTTGGGATGCCGGTGGTTCTTGAAGGGGCTCAGGGTAAGCCTGGTGGCTGACGGGCCGTTTGACGAAGGCCACCTACCCGAGCGATACAATGAGAAGAAGGTTATTTATCTAGAGGAGCAAGGATGTTTTGGCATTCTCGTATCAGAGAACTATTACTACAGCATAGTTGCATACTATAAAGACGGAACATACTACGAGATATATATAGATAATGAGGAGCTAGATGAAGATAGTTTGTGATTGTTGCAAAATGTCAGCCTTTAGCCTGTCGGTTGCAGAGTCTAAGGTTATGCCAGATGTTAGACTTATTATGTGTGTTAACTGCATAGAAAAGGGATTTGAGCCACGGTGGTCTATCGTAATGGCGAGCGCGGCACACGGACTAACCGACTGCATCAAAGAACTAATTAACAACAAGCTGTATATAGGACCACCAATTAATGCCATAGAGGTGCTATGAATGTTCATTACCACATTGTCGTTGCAGACAACCTTGAAAGGATAACGGGATATATCAAATATGATGGTTACGAGGAAGCAATCTTTCACTTTATCTCCCTGTGTAAAGAACTTACTGGAGCAAAGGTTGGCGACATTAGCCAGTCTTATGCAGACCTTAAGCAGGTTGCTGAAAATCAGTTTAACTTCTTTATATCCTCTGAGGGGAAATTCTTTGTTGTTGGATGGACGGACTGCTGGGAGGGAATGTGCGCTAAAGCGTACTTAAACTAATGAAGGATAAACTAGAAACGATTGTAACCAGACTATACGAGGTTTCTGAGAAGCATAAAACCCTTAGATGGAAGTTTGGTGGGGAGTTGCGGAGACCAACCAAGGGCGAAATAAGAAGTATCGTAAAGTCAATGTTGGAAAACCTTGATCGTGAGGAGCAAATCTCCTCCGGAGGAATCATTATAAAGTATGACGGACATCACAAAGATGTGTATATTCATTTAGGAGAACTGGAATGAAAACAAAGCTATCTAATCTATTAGTGGTTGTACTACAAGCGTTTAATGTTTTTCTTATTGTATTTGGCGTGGTTTATATAGTTACCGCCGGCCCGGTTGGACTGTTGTTTATTCAGGCAGGCATCCTGGGGTGGCTAGCAATGATAGCTAAAGCGAGATTTATGTTCTTTCTGAGAACCTGGATCGCCATGAAGCAGTTAGAATCAGAGACAATGGATAACATTGTTGATCTTGTTACTCATCGGGCGGTAGGCATAAACGAGCATGTCGATCTTGTTAAGAAGCTAAACAGCCTTAATTAGTGATACAATTGGTTAATGATTAAAAGGATTAAAGTCACCTGGCGTAATACTCAGGATGTCTTTGAATTTAGTTTGATCATTTTAGTGATAATGAGCTTTCTATTCATTACTTTTAACCCTAACCCTCCCTCTATCCCCATAGTTCACGGAGGAGGGGAAGAGATCGCATCTTTGGTCTTAGGGGCCATGTCTATTTCTTCCCTTGTGGTTTTAGCAGGACTAATTGTTCCTATTGGACTCCTTAAAAGAAAGTTTCTATGCATTAGGTCTTCTAATATGTTTGTATCTTCAGCGGGGTTTACCTTCCTTGCTATATTTACAATGATGCAGAACGTAGGTATTACCCACGGACTCGTATGGCTTAACTTCTTCTTTTTATCATTCCTGTGCGCTAGCCTCTACCTAGGGATTAGGGAGAGATGCATTGGATCAAACAGCGATTAATGCCATTATTGCCGTAATGGCTGCGGTATTCGGCGGGGTCGGACTAAAGGTTCTAGAGGTTTTTACTTCTAGGAAGACAAGAGACCTTGATGAGTCTAGGGCGATTAGAGACGAACTCCGACACGAGATAGTCTCTCTAAAGACCGAAGTTCTCAATGACAGGTCACGCAACGACCAATTAGAGGAAGATCTTGCTGAATTACGAGGCAACCACTATATCTTAATGGAGAGAGTTTTGTTCTCATACCAGGATGCCGACGACCGCAAGGCTCTTATTGAGGATGTCAGGAACAATCTACATAACAAAAATGTTCAGTAGGTATGGAGTCCTGGCTTGAGATAGAACCCACCGGACCTAAGTTTGACCTGCGAGGTCTAGGGCCGATTCATGAATGCCTCTGCGGTTCCGAGCTATTTAACGTTATGTGTCAGTTTGAAGACGGAGAGATTTCAATGTACCTGCTTGAAGCAGCCTGTGTTATTTGTGGGTCATCTGTTACCGTCCCCACCCCTATAGACGAGGATTAATATGGAGTTTAAGAAGTGGCCGAGAACGCCAAGGCTATTTAATAGCGAGGTTACTATTACTGAAAAGTTAGACGGTAGCAATTCAGCTATTCATATTGAGCGTTTTGATACCCACGAAGATGCTATGAAGGTTGTGGAATCTTTGCCGTCAGATCCAACAAAGATCGTAACCGCACGAGGAGGG
>Ga0163151_10003417_pt1 | contig 22894 bp, 37 predicted proteins | sample OliLakLV19MP5IB2_FD_145596 | JGI IMG/M metagenome (GOLD analysis project Ga0163151, IMG submission 145596) | Freshwater microbial mat bacterial communities from Lake Vanda, McMurdo Dry Valleys, Antarctica - Oligotrophic Lake LV.19.MP5.IB-2 | ecosystem: Environmental > Aquatic > Freshwater >... | reverse complement strand
CTGGTCGCCTCTTCATCGGTGGGACGGGCACGGACACGAACGGAGGTGAGCACTACGGCGAGCTATACGAGTTGACCGGCGCGAGTGTGCGTCTAGTGCGCTCCTTCTCCTCCGAGACGAGGGCGAACCAATGGGGTGGGACAGCTGGCGAGTGGCCCCAGTCGATCGATGACCTCTGTGTCTTCGAGGGCATGCTCTGGTTCGGACAGAAGGGCAAGAGGATGGTGGCCTACGACGTCACCTCTGACGGCCTGTTCGGGGCGAGCGAGATCCAGTCGAACAACGATCTCCAGTTCACGAAGATCGTTGCTGGGCGCGGACGTATCTGGGCCTGGGGATACGACGTGACGAGTGACGCTGCCCATGGCATCTACCGCATTGCCCAGCCTGCCGACACCGTCGAGGCCTGGAACGCCACCATGGTCACGTCTGACTTCATCTACGAGCCGGGGATGCTCAAGCGCTGGAGCGAGATCGGAGTGGTCACGCGCTACGACGGCCTTACGTCGATCGAGTACTCGACTGATTCCGGCGCTACGTACACCACTCTCGGACTCACTGAGACAGTAGAGGGTGCCGTCTACCTGACGAAGGCTCAACTCCAGTCGATCGCGCCGAGTCATCACATCCGCTTCCGCATCAAGGTCAAGACGGTTGCTCGCACTGGCATCCTCAATGCCATGACGTACCATCGCGAGCTTGTCGCGATCACCTTCTCCTTCGCGATCCTCGACAACGGCAAGCGAGCCTGGAGCTTCGTCATCAACGGTGCAGTGGAGGTCGAGCGCCGGGACGCGCTGCTCGATGAGGGGTTGACGCAGACCCAGGACATGACGGACATGGCGAGCACGATCTGGGGGTGGGCGACCAACCGCAGTGCGCTCACGTTCACTGACGTCGACGGCTCGACGGCCAACGTGCAGCTGATCGGCCTCAAGGAGCACATGCCCCTGATTGGGCCGAACATCGACAGTGAAGCGCGGCCAGAGGCGCTGTATCAAGTCCAGCTGATCGAGGTCTAGCTCGTGGCGAACGCGAGGGTCAAGACCCGCCGCACACGTCGCCAGACAGCGGGCAAGTTCAAGATCCGCAAGCCCCAGTGGCAAGATCCGTACCCCTGGATTGACGGCACCGAGCCTGAGAAGCGGATCTTCGAGGCCCTGATGTTGCGGCGCATCTACTTCATCTTCCAGGGACAGGTGCCCGAGTTCGAGGCCGGGTCGCCCCAGTTCTTCCGGCAGAAGGTCGGCTACAAGCCTGACTTCATCCTGCCCGAGTACCGGCTCATCATCGACCCCTTCTCTCCCTTCCACCACTCACTCAAGGCGGCGGCGGAGCGCGATGCGATCAAGATTCCCACGTTCGGGATCGCCGGGTACGCCTACTACCATCCGTGGGCGATTGCCCCTGGAGTCTGGGACTGGGATCAGTACCGGGCGAAGGTTGATCCGAAGCGAAACAGCTACCGGCTCGACCGGAGCCAGGAGAACTTCCGTGGGCGCATGGACACTCAGCAGATGCTCGGGTCTATCCCTGAGATCAATGCAGGCCCGCGCTACCCGCTCACCGATCCGAGAGACATCGCGGCGAAGATGATCGGTTATCGCCTCGGGCAGTTCCTCGGCGCTGGTGCCAACAGCGTCGCGGCTGCGAATCGACAGCGTCGCAAGCCTCCGAAGATCGCATTGAAGGTCGGCACCCGCTCGCGGTAGCGCCGTCCTACATTACGTGTATGATGTCACTATGACAACGTACGCAGAACTACTCAAGCAGTACCGGATCAAGCATGGATCTTTCGTCGAGCCTGTCCAGGGGTGGGCATCCCTAAGCCCAAAGCTCCATCTCGCCTACGCCATGGTCGCCAGGCGCGGCTTCTACGACGTTGGCACCTACGCGAACAAGCCGGGTGACCACTCCTGGGGTGATCGCCACGGGCAACCTGGTCTGGCGCTCGCGTTCGACATGCGGCGCAAGGGTTGGCTCGGTCGGTTCGGCTGGGGCTTCCGCAACGCGCAGAGGACGGGAAGCTGGCTCTGGGCCAACCACGTCGCCCTTAACATCAACTACGTGATCGTCGGTCGCAAGATCATCTCTCGGGACTTGCCCTATTGGCACCCGCTCACCACTGGCGATACATCGCACGACTGGCACATCCACGTGTCCGGCGTGTCCTAACTGAAAGGAAATACATGGAGACTCCCGACACAACTGCTGTCCAGATCAAGGCGATCATCCTGTGGCTCGTCTCGTTCCTTGCGCTCGTTGGCCTCCAGGTGAGTGATGCCACGGCGAACGCTTGGATTCTCGTAGCCACGGGATTCCTGACCACAGTGCTTCCGGTGGCCCTCGTCGTGGCGGATGCCGCTATACGACGGGCGCGTGCGAAGAACCTCACCGCGATCACGCAGTCCAAGGTTGCGCTCGCGCCGTTGTCCGCACCTTCAACAGATAGCTACGGCAACTAGGTCGTCATGTCCGCGCCCCGCAACCAGGAGGAGGTCGAGGGAAGGGATCATCTACGCCCCGACCTCGCCCTTCTTCTGGATGCGATGCGAATGGAGAACAAGGCTCTGCTCGACGCTGGGTTGAGCAAGATGACGAACAAGATCCTGATGCTCGGCGTCCCGCTCGGGGCAGTCGGAGGCTTCGCGGCAGAGCTGGTCAAGCCCGGTGTTGTCAGCGGCTCCGTTGAGGCAATGATGAATCTCTTCCGCCTGCTCTCGTAGCTCCGTCCGACGTCTAGTGTAGGCTGCACCTACCTACACGATGGGAGGCGGAAGTGGAAGTCAACAACGCAACAGACGCGATCAGGGCAGACTCGTACATTCAGCTTCGCAAGGCGATCGAGACTGGTAGTGACGTCCGCGTCCAGCTGGCCTCAACGCTCGACGTGGTTCGTCCCGCCTGGCGTCAGGATGAAGCGCTCGTTGCCGAGCTTAAGAGTGTCGGGTTCCAGGCCGCAGCCGAGAGCATGCTGCACAAGGTCGGTATCTGATGAAGGCGAAAGACTGGAACCGAGCCTACATCTGGGGCCTCATTGGAGCGCTCATCTACTGCCTCGCGTTCTGGGTCGCTCTCGCCGCTGCCGCCTGGTGGGTTTGGGGCGCGCTCACCGCTGTCGTCTGGTGGGTGAGCTAATGGCGATCCGAGGTAAGCGGGAGGAGTTCGACCCTCTCAACGTCTCGCCCAACCGCATCAACTCGTACCTCTCCTGCGGGCAGGCGTTCCACATGAACTACATCGAGCGCCTGCCAGAAGAGGCCTCCGGCTCCGCCGCGCTGTTCGGCAGCGTGCTCCACAAGGCGCTGGAGTCCTGGGCGATCAATCGTCAACAGCCGCTCATGCCGCTGGTCAAGAGCGCATGGCTCTCCGAGACACAGGGAACCACGGTTCACTCCTTCATCGGTGCGTACCAGCAGATCAGTGTCGAAGTGATCCGCGCCGAGCACGAGTGCGGTCAGCTGTTCCTTGAGAAGAACGGGCGTGAGACGAAGGCCGTGCGCATGACGGGCTTCTGGAAGAAGCACCCGGTCAAGAGCAAGCTCGACATCCTTATGCGCGAGTGGTTGCCGAAGTTGAACGACTCGCCGTGGCGGTTCAAGGAGAACGATCCGCTCACGGGCCTCTACAACGAGTCCCTGGTTCTCTCGAAGCGCTACGAGGCTCGCTATCACGACCTGCCGAACGCTTGGTTGGCCGAGTTCGGCTTCTCCCTTGAGTGGCACGGCTTCAAGCTCAACGGGTACGTGGACTCAGTCGAGCCGGTGACCTGGAAGGGCAAGCCTGCGATCGGCGTCGTTGACTACAAGACGTACCGCGCTGTGCCGTCGCCGCAGAAGGACTGGCGTCAGAGGGTCTTCTACGACGTCGCAGTGCGGGAGATGCTCTCTGATGGACGCCTGACCCTGCCTGGAGTCTCGTCGGATCTTCCAGTTGTCGTCGGCATGGACTACACACGCTGGACGGACGCATGGCTTGAAGACTCGAAGAAGAAGTACGGCTACAAGTGTGGCGCTCGTGTCTGGACTCACGTCACTGATGGAGATCGCTCGCAACTCCTCACTGAGATCCAGATGTACTCGCGTGGCGTCAAGGCTGGTGTCTTCCTTCCGGCTGAGAAGGGCCGCAACCCCGAGTACTGTGGCTACCCCTCCAACTGTTGCATGCTCACGAAGGGCGACAGCTGCGGCAAGTTCACGGACGTGACGTGATGGAAGCCAACGCCTTCTCTGAGTTCGAGGGCTACGTGTCTCCGAGTATGGACATTCCTCCTGAGGAGCTTTGCTCTGAGTGCGGGAATAACATCGCGATCATGGTTGGCCCCGAGGGGGAGACGCTTTGCCATCCGTGTGCCCTTTGCCTTGCCGCCAACATCACGGGCCTGAATCGCGCCGAGCGGCGACGGCAAGCGAAGGCGGCGCAGAAGGCTCGGGTCTTGGCAAGGCGGAGGCCGCTGCGATGAGGCTTGAGGTGATCCTCGACCTACTCGATGAGCTTGAGGCTGACGAGATCGCGGGGCAGTTGGACGTCTTGAATCAGGTGCGTGCGCTGCTCGGTGAGCCGTTCCCGCTCTGGCCCCAGGACGTACTCGACTGCGTGGCGACCGTCGTCTCACCCTCTGCCTACAACCCCGAGAGCCAGACGTACAAGGGTCTGGACAAGCGGGTACTGCACGCGCTCGCCGTCTGGAAGGACAAGTACTCGCCCTGGAACGCTGCGCAGGAGGAGTACGCGAGCGCGATCCTCTGCCGTGCGATCACCAAGGCGGGCCTGGAGGCGGGAGGGGACAAGCGCAAGCTGTACGGCTTCATCCACTCGAACATCGGCTACGCGGTGAATCACGAGATGATTCACGCTGGCTTCCAGAAGCGACGGGTACCACTTGTCAGGGTGGACGTTGCTGCGCTGGTGGCGGCATGACCCTGTTGCCCTCAGACCTGGACATTGCCCTCAGTCGCGCCGCTCAGACCGTGTTCCTGCGTGAGTCGAAGAAGCACTCTCTCCCCAATGAGGAGATCGTCCTGATGCTCGCTCAGGAGTACGAGTTGTCATCGAGAGACGCCACCTATCTCTCCCAGTTCGTAACCAATATCACGTCAAGGAGGGATGCATGAGCTACTCGGGCTGGAAGCAACTGGAGCGCAGGCATGCGAAGCGCATGGGCGGGGAGCGCCTGTGGCGTCCTGACTTTGGTGAGTCTGCTCCTGACGGACAGACAGACGAGGACGTGTGGGACGCCAAGTACACCATCCACTCGTTCGCTGTCTCGGTCATCTTCGACAAGTGCTATGCGAAGTACAAGGACTACGCGGGGTGCCGTCGTTTCCATCTAGTGCTGTATGCGAAGGCGACACGATCGCTAGGTGACCTAGTCGTACTCAGAGCCGACGATTACGCGGCTCTCGTCAAGAAAGCGGGGGAACATGGAGGCTGAGTTGATCCGATCCAAGGGGATGATGTGTACGGCAAGCGGAGTTTCGTTCTGGCCGCTTGAACCAAGGGCCAAAGACATCAAGATTGAGGACATCGCGCACGCTCTTGCGAACCTCTGTCGATTTAACGGACACACGAAGGAGTTCTACTCTGTGGCCCAGCACTGCTCCATCATGGCGAGGGCCTGCGAGGCAACCGGGGGAGATCCTGAAACATGCTTCGCTCTGCTCATGCATGACGCTGCCGAAGCCTACATGGGTGACATGATCCGGCCTCTCAAGCACCTCACGTTCGGGTCTACGTTCCGACACTACGAGGGTGAACTGCTTGAAGTGATCTGGGGCAAGTTCGGGATCAAGCTGTCCTACGATAGCTGGATCGTCAACTACTGGGACGAGGTCATGCTCGTCACCGAGCAGCGCGACGTGATGCCCGAGGAGGCTTCTTCCGATGGGGCCTGGTTTGCGAGCCGCATGCCGCTCGAAGATACGATCGTTCCCGTCTCTCCTCGCGCTGCCAAGTTCATGTTCTTGAACGACTACAACACTCTCTCCATCGCTCGCCTTCGGGAAGCGGCATGACCGAGGTCACTGTGGTCAATGCTCAGACCGGAGGCGCGAAGGGCACGAAGCCCGAGCGCATGGATCTCCTTCCAGGCGAATGTCTCGTCGGGCTGTCGAGGCACTACGGGATCGGCTCGCTCAAGTACGACGACGACAACTGGATGAAGGGATACGACTGGAAGTTCTCGTATGCCGCCCTCCAGCGTCACGCCGTGGACTGGTGGGGAGGCGAGGAGTGGACAGTGGAGGCTTTCGAGTGCAAGGAGACAGGTGAGCAGGTGACTGTTCTGGTCAATCACATGCTCGCGGTTGCGTGGCACGCCTTCGCTCTCTATTGGTTCTCCGAGCACAAGCGGGAGCATGCGCCACTGCGTTTCGCTCATGGCCTACCGCCTTCCGATGTGCGTTTCGCCTACACGGTGCTCACAGAGTAGGAACGTAGACCGCAGACCCCTCCGCCGTTCGCCAGATCAAATAGAGAAGGCCCTCCTCCCTAAAGAGGGGAGAGAGGGCCTTCTCTGTGTCAAGCTGCCAGTAGCCCCCCGACTTCTGGCGCTTGACTCGTCGCAGCCTTGCTGTCAGCAGCAGCAGGCGCGGCGATCTGGTGCAACTCGCGAACGTTCCACGGGTTGAGTCTTGAGACGAAGTGGCCCGCCTTGTCTTTCTCCAGGCCACCATGGGTGGTGCGTCGATGCATGTTCATCCGGTGCCAGATGTCGATCGCCTGCTTTGGGCGGCCTCCGTTCCCGACCACGACGATCACGTCAGCCCCCGAGATGATGTCGTTGATCTGACACATCATGGCTTCACTCCCAAACCACTTGCGATGAATAGGAGGGATCTCGACTGTCATCCCCAGCTGCTTGCAGGTTCTCGCAACCTCTCCCTCGGCCCCGCGTCCGCTGCCGGTTACGATGGTGGCCGATGGATACTTCTTCGAGAGGTCGTAGAGGAACGAAAGCAGGGGGGCCTCCGAGTAGGAAGCCCCCCCGACGATCGCGATCCTCTTCATGCCGGGATGGAGAACTCGATCCTCCGGCCCCTCTTGGCCCTGGCGATGACGAAGGGCGTCCAGAGGTCGTCCAGCAGCCCGTAGTTGATGTACGGCTTTCTCATATCGTCGAATCCGAGGCTCTTCGAGAATCGCCTGAACTGGGCAGGCACCGACCAGGCCATCTGTGCCCCGAAGACCTGACCGCAGACGCAAAACTCTGCGACGCTGAGGTCGAGCGTGCTGGGCACGATCTTGTTGGCCCAGCCGGGCGAGTACTCGTCCAGTGCCGCCGAGCCTCTGTTGATGTTCCTCATCGCCCGCCTGACAGAAGGCTCGCCGTAGTCACTGTAAAGCTTCTCGATGCTTGCTTCGTTGAGGGTCAGCTGCTCCATGTCTCCACCTTTCTTTCGTGTGAGCTATGTGTGAGTTCGGAGCACCCGTATAGTGTAGGTTCCGAAGACACTGAATGTATTCATGCTGCAAACGTAGTGTACATGTCGCGCAGGACGGCCCTTGAGTTACAGCTCGACGCTTCCGCCGCGTGACCCGCCGCGCCTGACGAGAACGGTCTGGACGGCAATCGACATGATCGCCCTTTCGATCTGATCCTTCACCGCTAGACCAGGGTTCTTGCCGGACGCCACGCAGAGTAGTTCGTCCTTGGTGAGTAGGATGGTTGCCATCGGCTCCTCGATCTCCTCCACCTCGACGCACTCGTTGTACCCGTCGAGGAACAGGGCCGGGGCGTCTCCGAAGGCTTCCTTGATCGCGTCGTCCTCAGTCTCAGCCACGACGAACTCTTCGAGCACGGTCAGTCGGTAGAGCTTCATGTCAGACCTCCCAGTCTTCGACGCTTGCGTTCCAGATCGGCATCGGGGCCTCCGGTGAGAGCCATGCTTTGCGGAGCGCGATGAGAATGGCCTCCTCGTCTTCGATGACAAGTCCGTTCCCGTTCAGGTATTCGAGTAGCTCGATGAGATTCATGCTTCCTCCAGTTGGTCGAACATAGGTAATCATGTTGACTCCATGTTCCGCATGTCCATGAACCGCGACCATCTCTTGTTGAAGGCCATGTTGACGGTGCTCGTCTTGCCCTTCCTGTTCTTCTCGATGATGACCTCGACCGTCCCATCGGGGGACTGATCGGTGTCGTAGTTCGAGTCATCGTGGAGGAAGATCACCACGTCGGCGTCCTGCTCCAAGCTCCCAGACTCACGCAGGTCAGAGAGCACTGGGCGCTTGTTCACTCTCGTCTCGATCGAGCGGTTCATCTGCGAGAGCGCGATGATCGGGATGTTGAGGCGACGAGCCAACATCTTGAGGCCGCGAGAGATTAGACCGATCTCCTGGGTGCGGTTCTCCTTGCCGTCCCCCTGCATCAGCTGTATGTAGTCCACGATGAGCAGCTTGCAGTCGGCTGTACGAACGAGTCGAGTCGTCTCAGCCTTGAGGGCCGAGAGGTTCATCGAACCGTCGTCGGCGATTCTCTGGGTCAGCGCTCGCGTTTTCAGCTTCTCCGCCGCAGCCCCTAGTCGTATCGCCTGCTCCATCTCCATCATGCCCGAGGCAATCAAGCTGCTGTCCACCTCAGCGAGTCGTGCCAGTCCCTTGATCTGTAGCTCGTAGAGCGACATTTCGAGGGCGATGAAGAGCGACGTGTCTCCACGGTCTGCGAAGTTCTCTGCGATGTTCAGCCCCAGTGTTGACTTCCCCATTCCAGGTCTTGCTGCGAGCAGGATCAACTGTCCCGGCCAGAGTCCACCGAGTGCGTTGTCGATCGTGTCGAAGCCCGTCCTGAGTCCCATGATCGGGACACGTGTCTCGTATGCCGAGCGGATCTCCGCGAGTAATTCGCTCAATCCCTCGGTCACTCCCTTCGCCTGCTCTACGAAGCCGTAGTGCTCAACCCCTGCGAGATAGTTCTCAGCGGCTAGCTTGAGGTCAGCCACTTCACCCCCAGCGATCACGGCGCGAACGATCTCCTGGCCCGCCGTGATGAGGGCGCGACGTGCCGAGTTGTCCGCGACGATGCGGGCGTAGTGATCCGCGTTGGACGCGGCGGGGACGAGCGCGGCAAGTTCGATCAACTTAGCCTCGCCACCGATCTTGCCGATGAGGTTCATCTGCGTCATCCGGTCTGCCATTGAGACAGTCGTGACCGGCTTCCCCTCTTCATGCAGGTCGAGGGCCGTCGAGAAGATCGCACCATACGACTCACGGTAGAAGTCCGTTGGCCGCAGGATCTCTGCGATCGTGTCGATCGTTCGCTCTGATCCGAGCATCATCGCGCCGAGCACTGACTCCTCTGCTTCGAGGTTCTGTGGTGGTGCGACAGCGGTACTCATGCTGCCTGCGCTGCTTCCCGCAACTCCGCCCTCTTCTGTGCCCGAATCTCCGAGCGCGTGGGGCGGCGTTTCCTCGCTCTTGCCCTCTGACTCACCAGGGTGAAGCGCTCAGGAAGGCCGTGTCGGAGTATCGCTTCATCACGATCGGAGAGCAGCTGCTTGACGCGAAGGTCAAACTCCACCTCACTTACGGTGACGCCTTCCCACTCCAGGCGATCACACACCATTTGGCGAGCAAGTACTGGCTTCCCAGGCCACACTGTGATGTCCATGAACACGTCGGCTGCGAGGAAGCAGGCATCAGCCTGGTCTGCTGACGACACAAGAGACTCGCCGTTCAGGACTCTGTAGAGCCATCGCTTGTTGCCCTCTTCCGAGGTGCCGTTGATGCGAGCCATCCGCTCGCAGATCATTGCTCGCCATCCGATGTCGTCCCTGTCCTCCGAAAGCTCGGGCGGGCGGATGGCGTTGTTGTTGAACGAGAACGAGGCTTCGTTTGACTCGACGGTACTTTCCAGTCGAAGCCGTGGGATCAGGATCTCGAAGGCTTCCTTGAACTCCCACTGGGTGACGATGTATCCGTTCCAGTTTGTCGTCACTCCGATGGTGGGCTTGTCCGTTTTCATGCTGTCACCTTTGTGATGAGGGCTGCCTTGAACGCCTTGAACTCACCGAGGTCGATGAGGTCTTCATCGAGCAGTGCTTTCAGGGCGCGGATCTCATCAGTGATATTCAACCGTGCGACTGGTACCCCAACGCTCGTGCTGCCCTCGTCTTGTCCCGCTTCTTGATTGCCGCCCTCACTTTCGACTGTCGCGTTCGTGAGGATTGGAACTTCGTCCTCTGCGGGTTGGTTTTCGTCTTCGACATGTTGGGCCTCCTCGATGATGTAGGTGTCCTCTCCCACCAGAACTTCCTCTGTGGTGAGAACCGGCGGTGCTGCGAGTCGAGCGGTCAGCTGGGCAGAGTAGGACTCCCAGGCTGCAAGTTCGTCCGAATCAAGGTCGGCTTCGCAAGTTGCAGTTGATACGAAGTCAGGAAGCTCTCCGATGGACTCGTCGTCCTCGTAGACCTCCTCGATTTCCTCGACCACTGCCTCCTGCTGGGCGTCGTGATTCTCGGCGTCGGCCAACTCGGCCTCAGCCTCCTCCTTCGTCGCGACCCAGCACACGACCTCATCCACTCCGCCGATCGCGACGATGTCGGGACGAGTCGGCAACAGACCTTCGGGTGCCTCATAGTTCTCCAGCACGTCCAGCCGCTCCCACGTCTCGTACACGTCCACTTCGTCAACGGCGTCGTCGGTCACCGTCATGCCTCGGGCCATCAGGTCGCGGATCTCTTCCGCCTCACTGATCTCCTGTTCGTGCTTCTGAATCAGGCGACCATCGAGCGCGAGGTCAGCCGCCTGCCCCTTCGCTGTCAGCCGCGCCCACTTCTTCGACGTGATCGTGGGCTGGTTCGGCAGTGTCGGGAGGATCACGTAGATGTCGATCGGGTTCTTCGACGTCAGCCGGTGAACGCGAGCGACGAACTGATCCATGTCGTCGTAGCTCCAGTCGAAGCCATGAAGAATCACGGCGTCGGCTGCGTCGAGGTTGTGCCCGAGCCTTATCGCCTTGATTCCAGCGCAGAGCACCTGGGCGGTGTTCGACTGGAACTTGTAGACGATGTCCGCTCGCTTCTCCGCCGTTGTCGTCTGCCCCTGGTCGTCAAGGATGTGAACGGCATTGACGCCTTTCTCGACAAGAGCACTCGCGATGAACTCCGATGTCGGGACGAGGTTCGAGCCGACGAGCACCTTGCGCCCCTCTTTGACGAGGGCCATCGACAACTCCAGCACCTTTAGCGTTCCGGGTGTAAAGTTGCTAAGTCCTTCGATGCCCGTCCAGGCTCCGTCGGGATCGGCTTTGGGCAGGGTGCATCCGTACTCCAGCTTCCAGTTCAAGCCGAGCATCGGGGCCATGATCTCGTGCATGCCCGCCTTCACAACGGGTGCATCCGGGTACTTCTCTGCGAAGAAGGCAGGGAAGTTTTTCAGCCATGAGTTGATCTGCTCCGTCTGCACGATCCCGAGGGGAACGTGGATCTCATGGTAGAACTTGGGAACCAAGTCCTCCCCTGTGTCCTCCTTGCGACGACGGATGATGGAGGAGCACAGCTGCCTCCAGAGCATCAGGACGTTGGAGATTTCGGGGCGAACCTGACGGCTCACCTTGCGTCCCTGCTTGTCGAGCTTGTACTCGATCACCGAGTAGTCCGTCTCGAACTTGCCGTAACCGCCGTCGTAGGTGTACGGGAACCGTGCTCCGTCCTGCGAGCCGTCACCGAGGCACCACCAGAGAAGCCAGAAAGCCTGACCGATGAAGTTCTTGATCGGCGTGCCGGTCATGCCGAGCTTGTGCTTCGCGTTGAGGCCACGGATGGCCGTCGATCGCTTCGAGAAGTTGCCCTGGATCATCTGGATCTCGTCCAACACGATCGTTCCGCGAGAGAACGCAGTCGAGAGCAGCGAGGCAATCGGCTTCACGCGCACGGCGTAGTGCGCGTAGCCGCACTTCTTGCCCTTGTCGTCCTCAGCCTCGCAGTAGATCCCGTTCCACCCGCTTCGTAGATCCGCCTCACACTCCGGGCAAAGCTCTTTCGACGTGATGTGCTTCTCGACCTTCTCATACTGCTCGGGGATGTAGGCGTAGAGCAGTCGCTTCAACTCTCCGTCGATCTCCGCCGTCTGCCCGTCGTCCTTGCCGAACGGGACGATCTTGTTGAAGACCTGCTGCGTCGTGGCGACGAGGTCGTCAGCACCCGTCTCGTCGTTGTGAACGACGGTGAACTCGCGCTCGCCAGTCTCGGCGTTGAGCACAGGCTCTTCGTGGTACTTCTCCAGTGTCGCGGTGCCATCGGGAAGCTGGTAGTGGAAGTACCCCCAGCGTCCAGTCCACTTCACCCTCTTGCGCTCCTCCTTGATGCGAACGACGACGTGAGGGAGAAGCTGCTGCTTGCCACGGGTGCCGACGAGCGTCAGCGCCTCGTAGTAGGTGATGTAGAGTCCCGTGCCGCCGCGCTTTAGGTGCTTCGCGATTGCGTGGGCCTGTCCATGCGACCTGATGACGATCGGCTTCTTGCCGGTAAACCGCTCGATCTCGCGCTCCCACTGCGGGATAAGATCCTTCGCGGTGACGACTAGCTGCGCATCCTGCGCACCGTGGAACCGAACGGCTGTGTCGTGGAAGAGCAGGCCACCGAGAGTCTTTCCGAGGCCCTGCTCCCAGGAGAGCATGCCCTTCCCCTTGAAGAGGATCTTGGCGATGTCCTTGCGCTGGAAGGGTCGGTGCGAGTAGGGCATCGCGCCCTTGTTCTTCGCCTTGGCCTCCCAGACGAGAGAGTTCTCCGCGTACTCATCGAGGATCGTCTGGCACTGCAACTCCAGCTTGTTGATCTCGTCGGGGTACTTCTCTTCGAGGTGGCCAGGATCGGGCATCTGGAAGTGCGTGATGCAATGATCCATGTCCTCGGAGGAGTCCGCGCCGGAGTCAGAGAATCTCCAGCTGCCGATCGTGACGTGCAACTGCTGTTGCGAGACGGCATAGACGTTCGTCACCCATTCGCCGGGTGTCTTCTTCGACGGCTCGACTCGCGTGACGGTCTTCGAGGGGGCCGCATCGATCTTCATCCTGGTCGGATACGTCTCGCCCTTGACGAATCCCCGCTCCGGGTCGTCCTTGATGCACTTGATGTAGCCGCCGTTCTTGATGAACGCGATGCGCTGCGCCTTCGTGATCTGGTAGTTGGGCACCAGCTTGGCGTAGTACACGTCGCGGAGGCTCGACACCATCTTGAGGAACTTCGGCTCGACGGTGATGATGCCGCTCGCCGCGTACATCTCGATCTTCTCCCAGAGCAGTTCGTTCTGGGCGAAGTAGTTGGCGCTCTGCTCGTTGAGTCCCGAGAAGGCGTTGTGATCGTTGGCCTTGCGGATCGCGACCTGCGCGTAGCCGGAAGGCAGGAACTTCACCTTGCCCTTCTCGTCCAGCCACATGTCGAACTCGCGGTCGGAGGCGAGCCTCTTCTCGGAGCGGCGGCGGGACTCGACGTTGATCGCCTCGATTGCCCTCTTGAACTCCTCCGAGCCGTAGCGGTAGGTCGCGACGTGGTTGTAACCGAGAGCAGTTTCTCGCGTTTCCTTCACCCAGGGTGCCATCAGGTCGAGCGTGTCCATCGTGGCACTGCGCCGCAGGAAGCTGTTCATCTGCTGGCCCCTGTTCCCAGGATGCACGGCGAAGGCGATGACGCAGTCGAGTCGCACGTTTGGGAACATCTGATCGACGTCGATCACTGCGTAGATCCCAGCGGCTTCGGGCAGGACACTGATGTACTTGTCGAACTGGCCCTTGCCGCATATGAGCGCGATCTGCCCGTTCTCAGAGAGCAGGCGGGACGCCATGATGAAGGCCATCGTGGCGCTGTTCGTGGGTCGCCCGCCACGGATAGAAGGCTCCTCCCACGGGAGTCCGAATGGAGGGTTGAGCACGATCCCGTCGAACTCGGGTGCGCCCATGCGGAGCAGTGTGTAGACGTGCTGGAGGTCACCATGCACGGCCTGGTAGCTGCCCTCGGCGTTCTTGATCTGATCCTTGTCGATCTCGACGCCGTAGCAGTACTGCGACTGGAAGTGCTTGAGCAGAGAGCCGTCCCCGGCAGTGAGGTCGATGACGTTGACGTCACCGATAATGTCGTGGACGAGTCCTGCCGCCTTGTCGGGCGTGAAGAACTGCTGGAGGCCCTTCATGCCTCCGTGCTGGCCCTTGTGGAAGATGCCGACAGACGAGCCGATGGCTTCGTCGCTCATGGCATCGCCGTCGAGTGTTGTACCCTTTTGATGAGGGTTCATCCTGAGTCCTCTCGTAGTCCCAGACGAGCGGGGCCGTCCACCGGCTCCGCTCGTCGTCCGTAGTGGTTGTCTGGTTAGTTGCGCACGATCACAGGGCCACGTGCTTCTTCGAGCACGGTGATGTTTCCCGGCTTGCCGTACTTGCCCACGGGGCCTACATGCTTGGCGTCGTGGTTCTCAATCTTGTCGAGAGTGCTGACGTTCGCGTCATAGGTTGCAGATAACGAACGAGTACCCTTCTTGCTTCGCTCCTTGTACTCGGCGTGTCGATGTAGGAGTGCTGTTCCGAGCTTGTGTGGGTCACGTCTGTCTTGCATTATCTCCCTTCGCTTGTCCGCACATACTACACGTTCCGTTGGATGCGCGTCGTGGTCTGTTGGAGCCGACTGAATCCCCCACCCTGGAACTTGCGAGCGGCACTGATGAGCCTGCGGTTGTCCATCTGATTCGCAACGCTCCATTCGGTTGCATCGATCTCCGCTTTCTTCAAGCGGTACGGGAGGGCGTCGTCGGCCTTCCACTGTTCCTCAGTCCACGTGGTTTCCTGCCAGTGGTGGCGAAGCTCATGCAGGAAGGTTGTCACCAGCTGCGAGTTGACGACTCGCAGGCTCTCGCGTTCGAGGAAGCCGTCGAGGTCGAGGAAGATCCTGATCTCTTTGTTGAGTCGGCAGTAGTCTCCGGCGACCTTCATGTTCTGTATGCCCTTGACGTCAGTGCGACGGCCACCGGGCATGATGCGGTACTTCGGCAGACTGGTACCCAACTTCTCGCAGAGGCGAGTGAGGTGCCATTCGTCCACGGTCACCTTGAGTCGTGGTGCGGGAGGCATGATTACTCCTTGTCATTGACTCCTGCGAGCCAATCGCTGATTCTGAGGACGGATTCGATGGGAACGGGGCCACCGTGTCCGTCCCTAAGCCTCTCCCAGTTGAGGCTTGACGTGATGCCCTGGAAGAGAACGATGCCCCGATAGACATGAGCGGCGAGGGTGTACTCGTGCTCCAGGCTCGGGTTGATTTCCATGAGCCAGTGTTCGGGGCTACTGCTTGCCCTTACGGCTACTCCCCAAGTGTCCCCGACCAGTAGGTAGGTTGGTTCCCACGGCTCCCAGACGACCTTCTTGCCGAGTTGTGTTAGCAGGGCAGCCAACGAGACGCAGGCGAGCTTGTCATTGTCGCCGTCAGCAAAGGCAATGGCACGGTCTGTCGGAGCGCCGTACCACATGCCATTGTCTGCGGGGGTGAAGTGATCTTTACTCATTCCACCCACCCCCGTTTACTTTTAGGCCGCAAGGCGAAAACTAGCTTTGCCATGCCTCTGGGCGTGACAGCCGACGCAAAGGCCATTGCAGTCATCAGGCTCCTTAGTGATGTCCCCCATGTTTGCGTAGCTGTTATGGTGGGCGTTTTGTGCAGGGTGGCGATTGCAATCCACGCATCTTCCGCCGTTCTTCTCCCTCACGATCGAACTGACTTCTTGCCAGTGGGCGCTCCCGAGATACTGCTCATAAGTTAGATCGTTCGCCCACAGGTGCGCAGTCCGCTCTGACCAATCTATCCACTCGTGCTTAGGTGGTTCGATTAACCGAGGGCGACTTACCACTTTGGTTTTGGCGAACTCCCGGTAACCGAAGGTGGCTGTCAGCGGTTGATCTTCTGAGTTGTATCGAACACCTTGTAATGTGTACGCCCAATTCGGATCACCCTTCAGCAGCCCATTGTCTTGTAGGCCGGGGCGCGTATGCGTCCTATGGGTCGCAATTAGCACTCCATTAATACGTTTGCCACTTTCTTGGTATACATGTCTCTCAGGGAAAGAATCGCCGTATAGACAGTTTTTCAACAGAAGGATGAGACTGTCTTTACTCATTGCACCCACCCCCGTTTACTTTCGGTCAGATTCGTCGCCGGGGTCACAGTCCGTGAGGAATCTCGGGGCGTCGTCCAGCCCGTCCATCAGTGTGTTGTCCCACACGCGGTCAGCGGTGGGTCGCCACAGCGAGTCTCGTTCGGCTAGCGCTTCGTCCCGCTCCCGTTCTGCTCGCTCGGCACGGGCCTTGTAGTCATCGCGCACCCGCTGCGTTCCGATCAAAGCGTTCCGTGTGGCGACAAGAGACTGCTCCAGTTCCTTCTTCGCAAGATCCTCTGGGGTGGCACGTCGCACCCTGACTATCTCCAAGTGCACCCGGCCATACATGTGCTTCGCGTCAAGGGCAGATTGGGCGTAGACAATCTGAGATGTCTCCCCGCCTAAGTGGTACGACATCCGAACCCACGGCTTCATCCCATCCTCTCGGGCGGGTGCGAAGTCGCTCATGCTGTCTCCTTCGGGACGAGGTCAGCGAGGGCAGCGCGAGCGATGCTTCGGCAAGCGTCAACAGCGTCAGAGGAGTCTAGGAACTCGTCGCCGTCGTAACCGTGTGCGATCTCGGCCAGCGCCCCTTCCGCGTTCTTCGCGATGGCGACCAGGGAGGAAAGAGCAGCGATGGATTCCTCGTGTATGAAGTAATCGACCAGGCCCTTCCCCACTGTGTCGGCCAGAACGTCGATGTCGCTCATGCCGTCTCCTTCGCAAGATCCCCCGGGGTGGCACGTCGCACGCTGACCTTCTCCATGCGAAACCGGCCATTCCTGTGCTTCACGTCAAGGGCAGATTTGGCGTAGACAATCTGAGATGTCTCCCTGCCGAAGAGATACGACGTACGAACCCACGGCTTCATCCCATCCTCTCGGGCTGGAGCGAACTTGCTCACTTTTAGCGCGTCGATGTCGCTCATGCTGTGTCTCCTTGAACGGGAGGAGCGAGGGCAGCGCGAGCGATGATGTTGATCCGGGAAAAGGCTGGATTGGAGAACATCTCGCTGCCGTCCATGTGTAAGGACGTGCGGCGTCTCTGGCACACACCTTGAATCTCCGCCAGCGCCTTCTCGGTTTGTTCGAGACGAGCCGCGAGAGTAATAGCGCATCCCCGGATGCTTCCACGCGCCGGTTCGTCGTTGACCACCTCATCAACCGTGGCTAGGAGCCGTTCCAATAGATCACGCGAAGTCATAAGCGGTGCAAGGTCACGTATCTCGCTCATGTGCGCCACCACCAGTGCGGGCCGGTAGCGACGTGACCGCAGTCCGTGTATCCGGATCCGTCGGGTGCGGCTTCATGAGCCATCCCCGTTTTCGTGTTGATGAGCCACACGTAAGTCCTAGCCCAACTGCTGCCGAAGCACGCCTGGCAGTAGCCGCTGATGTTCGGCATTGGGTATTCCTGGTCGACCGCGTGGATCGTGTAGAAGTCGGAGGTCATGGTGTCTCCTTCGTGTCGAGGTTAGCGAGGGCGGCGCGGCGACGTAGTTCTTTGCGCCACCAGTACGGCGGATCGCCTTCGCCTCGCGATGGGAAGTCAGAGTCGCCTTCTCCCAGCGCCCATCTGACTGCTGCTTCCAGCGCGGCCACCTTCGTTTCCGCAGCCTGGATCCGCACGATCCGCGTGTCGATCTTGTCCTCCTCCGGTTCGTCCAGGCCGTCCATCAGCGTGTTGTCCCACACGCGGTCAGCGAGGTCAGCGCGGAACGCGAGGATCTTATTCGCAACTTCCTCGGATGCTGCACTGATCGGAGCAATGATCTCGTCAGCAAGTGCCACCCGCCGCTCCAATGCGGCCACTCGGGCCTTATACTCATTCCCGATGGCCATTGCGTAGCCTCGCTCGCGTTCTGCCTGCTCTAGCTTGCGGGCCGTGTTGGTCAGGTCGGTCAGACCGTGGCGGATCAGTTCGTCCCGCACCTTCTCTGCTCTCACGGCACGCTCCTGCCAGTCGTCCGCGCGCCTGGGCACCTGTCGCCCGCCTGTTTCGTCCAGGCACGCGCACACCTGATCCGCGTCCTTCGCGAGGGCATCCAGGGAATGGAGAGCTACGATGACCGATGAACTCCACTCTGGTAGCAACTGGTGATGCCTCAGATGCTCGGCTGTCGCTTCCTTCAGCGCCGACCAGATCGTGTCGATGTCGCTCATGCTGCATCGCCCTCCTCGAAAGGAGAGAGTCCAGTCAACTCAGATGCGACTACCCGAGCGGAGAGAAGGGCAGCGCGGACAGCCTCACGCTCGGGGCCGTCCCAGTACGACGACAGAGTTGGCTCCCACGCTTCCACCGCGACGGTGAGTGCGGCCACCCGTGCTTCCGCAGCGTCCCGCTCCCGTTCTGCCTTCTCTAGCTGGCGGGCCGTGTTGGTCAGGTCGGTCAGACCGTGGCGGATCAGTTCGTCCCGCTCCATTCGAGCAGCTTTCAGATTGAGGATTGTCTGAACTCGGCCAATACACTGGAAGTCACCGGGAGGCGACTCCCACGATCCGAGGTTGTCGTCCACAGCTTGAAGCTCGCGTTCTGCTCGCTCGGCACGCGCTGTGGCGATATTGCGCTCACCTTTGACTTCAGCCGCAAAGGCCTCCAACTCGTCGGCGCGTCGGGATGCGTCAGCGAAGTAATCCGTCATCGCCCGCTCCTTCATCTGCGCGTCGCTCAAAGCGCTCCGTGCGGCATTACGCTCGATGATCGCGAACTCCAGGTTCGCGGCGTTGCTGGACATCTTCCGGCGCGTAGACATCGCGTCCTTCGCGGTGGCGACTAGGGAGTTGAGAGCGGCGAGCAGATCCGTGTACGCGCCATCCACCTCTGCGATCGGATGAGATGACTCCTGTGCCAACATGTGCAACATTTCGCCTGAGTCCAGCGCTGTGTCGGCCAGCGCGTCGATGTCGCTCAGTCCGATCGCAGGGCAATATTCGCACCCTCCCTCATTTGGCGTGCCATCGCAGACTGCGCACTGCGTGTCAGTTGGCATGACTGGTTCCGTCTGGACAAGTGAGGCTGTTATCCCAGGCGGACTGCGTGAGTGCTTCCCTCATTCTTGCGGGGGAGTGCCAGTTCCCGCTGTTGTCGTGAAGATCCTGTAGGTGCACGAGGAACGAGGGGTATCCTGTTGTCAGTTCTTCACCGAGGTCTTCGCGAACTAGATCCCCGCCGTCAGCTTTAGGAAGACCGAGAAGTCCCTTGATGCCTAGTTTGGATTCACCCACTATGGAAAGAGTCTCCTCACTGAGGAGTACGCCGATGGCACACCTGTTTCCGTCTTCACGGATGTATAGGCACGAATCGTAGTCATTGGAGCACTGTTCCGCCCCGTCCCTCGTGAGCCAGTCGAAGACCTTGTTGAAAGCCTCTTGCTTGGTCATGTCGATCCTTTCTACGGCCTAGAGGCCGGTTGATCCGAAGCCACCCTCGCCCCGGTCGGAGGAAAGTGCCTCGAAAGCTGTTTGGGTCACTACCCCCAGCTGTACGAGGGGCAGTGAGATGATGAGAAGCTGGGCGATCCGATCGCCCTTGCGGACGAGGAAGTCGTCAGCCGTCTCGTTGTGAAGCAGGGCTTTCACTTCGCCCCTGTAGCCCGCGTCGATCAGGCCGGGTGAGTTGGCGACAGTGATGCCCCTGGACGCGAGGCCCGAGCGAGCGAGCACGAGTCCGGCGAACGAGTCGGGCAGCGCGAGCCTGATGCCGCAGCCGATGGCGTAGATTTCGCCGGGGGCCAGCATGTGATTGAACGAGGCCCTCAAGTCGAAAGCGGCGTCTGTGCGGTGAGCCTTCGTGGGACGCAGATCGTTGTCGATCCCGTCGATGTCGTAGGTGAACGGGACGTCGATCGCAGTTTCTTCCGCGAACGCTAGTGTGTATTCTGACATCACGACCTCTCTGTAGTGGCGTACCCGAATCATACAGAGGGTGTCGGCTATTGCAATTCAAGGGGGATGCGGACGCAGATACATCTTGTATCTGCGCCTCGCATCCCCTCGGTCGTGCTGATGGGTGTCCCGCCTTACGGGACGCACGGGTGAGTAGGCCAATTCAGTGTCACAAGCGTTGGCTAAAGTGACAACTGGATTGGAGCCTAGCGATAGAGGTTGATGTTGAGGATGAGCCAGACGAGAGCGGTTGCGAGAGGAATGAGTGCGAAGTAAACGAGTGCGATCATCATGGTGTCCACCTCCCTTCCGGGGGCTGCTGGTATGTCATGTTTTCCGGGCGAAAAACCTTGAAGTTCTTCCTCGTCGTCCCAGTCTCCGATGGCACCCATCACGACCTCCCTGAGAATCGCTGGAGACGATCGCGGGTCGCCTGATCGTGGAGGTTGTAGACCGGGATGCCGAAAGTGTCCGCGATGCGAATCGCCTGCCCGGTGCCTCCGGTGGCCCTGCCGTCCTTCGTCCAACAGATCACGAAGGACGAGTAATGCTCGCCGGGTCGTCCGAGGATCTGGGCCACGTTGCGCGAGTGGAGCTTGCGAGCGCCCTGCGTCAGCCTGTCCCACGCCGGGTGACACTCCTCTGCGATGGCATCGTTGCGCTCGTTGACGCCGTACTCGAAGGGGCCGGGTTCGTGGATCTTGCCGCCCTCGAATCCATCCCACGGAAGGAACGAGGTGAAGGAGGGATCTCCCTCCCACACTGCGCCGTTCTCGAACGCCTGGTCAGCGCCAGGAGCGTGTCCCGAGCGGAGCCAGAAGCCGTCTCCGAAGTACGACTGCTGGATTGGCTCGCCCCAGCATGCAAGGCGGAAGGCGATCCTGGTCATCAGCGCGAGGATGCCGGGGGGCGTCTCGCGAGAACCGATACCTGCGTAGTACCTCATGTCGTTTTCCTTTCGTGTTGTAGGCTCAGTGGAGCACCCGGCGTGAACCGGGTGCTCGGTTGAGGCTAGAACGGGATGTCGTCGTCCGAAGCCGGGGTGCTCACAGGCTCCTCGGTCGAAGCCGAGAGGCTGTCCGAAGTCGGGACGTCGCCTGCGTTCTTCGGGCGACGAAGGAACTTGACTTCGCTGGCGACGATCTCCCAGCCGTACTTCGTCTCGCCGTCCTTCTCGTACTTCGACGTGACGATCCTGCCGGTGACAGCGACCTCGCTGCCAACCGTGAGGTGCTCGAAGCACGCTCCCGCCTGTCCGTTCCACGTCTTCACGGGGAGGAAGTTGGCGGGCTTGTCGTCGCCGCGCTCGTTGACTGCGACGAAGAACGTGCAGACCTGCTGCTCCTTGCCGTTCCGATCCGTGCCACTGCGCTTGTCGAGCTTCGGTGCAGTCGCGAGGTTGCCGATAAACGATGCAACGTTCATGGAGTCTCCTTTCGAGAGACGTATGGGTACGAGAGGATCTCGTGACCCGGTGTGTAGAGCGCCTGGGCATACAACGGTGCGACTCAGGACTTTCGTCGCTTCTGCCACCGTGCCAACTACCCGCTCCGTCTCTAACGAAGGGCTTCGGGGTCGTGTGTCATCGCCCGTGTTTGCGTCGATGACTGCGCTTGGGTTCATGGGTGCGCCTGACCCGTCTCACAAACTTCCGTTTACTCTTCGCTCTTCCCTACGCTCGCGCCCCTTTCAGCAGGCCAAGCTCGTACAGGCAGCGAAGCGCCAACACGAAGTGCGGCGAGTCGGAGTCCGTCACGTAGGCGTTGGCGTTCCAGGCAAGCTGCTCCCACTCAGCGAACTGCTCGCGAGCCTCGTCAGCCGTGGCGAAGTAGCAAGACTCGCGGCTGTAAGGCCCTTCCTCGGTCATGGTGCCGATGTAGTACCCCGCAGCGCTCTTGTGAACTGCGAGCTTCGTTCCTTGCGCTAGTGCTCCACTGAGGATCGTCTCACCGGGGAACATGGTGCCTCCTTGCTCGAAGGGAACTTCTCTCACCCGAATCCGTTTACTCTTCGGGTCGCGGAGCGCTATCGGGATTCTTCGCCACCGCGACCCATCACCAGCCGCTCTTGTGTTAAGCAGCCTCCTCCTCGTAGTCCGCGTACTCAGCGTCGTCGGAGATGAACACGTACTCCTCCGCGTAGTCGCCGTTGTCGTCGTCGTCTTCCACCACGAGCGCCGGGAGCTTCGTTCCCAAGTGCGTCCTTAGTGCGACGACGTCCTTCTTGTCGTCCTCAGTGAGTGGCGTCATCTTCGCGACGGGCGAGTCCATCCTGAGCAGGCCCTCGATGCCGAGGTAGGCGCACTCACCGAGGAGCGCCTGACGGTTGATCTCTGCGACCTTGGCGACGTAGGCGTTGAGCATCGTGCGGTAGGTCGCCTTCGTCTGGAGCTTGCGAGCCATGACGGCCTTCCAAGCGCTCGGGAAGTCCGGGTCGTCGGACAGCTGCTCGATAGCGTTCACCAGCCGCCGCACGTTGAAGCGGTCGATCATCGCCTGCGCCTCGTTCGCCTTGTAGGTGAGTTGCGCGTGGCCCTTCGCTCGCTGGATCGTGAAGCCCTTCGCGACCGCCGCGTCCAGAAGCTCGCGGTAGGTGCCGCGCAGCGAGCGGAGCGAGTGGAGGAGCATCGCGTGCTCGTTCTCCAGGGTGCCGACGTACTGTCCACCCTGGCGAGTGGGACGATCCTGCTCGTCGTCCTTCGTTGCCATCTCGGAGTTGCGAGCGACCTCGCGCCGCTCGTCCTCAGTGTCCCTGTCGAGCCAGGCGATCGTGGCCCTGTCGACAGCGAGCGCCGACTGGCTCGTCATGTGCAGTTCGGCCTCGTGCCCGAACTCCCAGTCGTACGTGTCGCTCGGGAACGAGTGGCCCGTGTCGGCGTAGATGTCGTCCATCAGCGCCTCCAGCTTCTCGACGTCGATGTCGCCGTCCTTGAGGCGG
>Ga0163151_10003416_pt1 | contig 22900 bp, 2 predicted proteins | sample OliLakLV19MP5IB2_FD_145596 | JGI IMG/M metagenome (GOLD analysis project Ga0163151, IMG submission 145596) | Freshwater microbial mat bacterial communities from Lake Vanda, McMurdo Dry Valleys, Antarctica - Oligotrophic Lake LV.19.MP5.IB-2 | ecosystem: Environmental > Aquatic > Freshwater > Lake... | reverse complement strand
CCCTTCCGAATCTGAAACCCCGCTTTCCACTGCAGATCGAACCAGCCTTCGTGCCGTTCTCCAGGCTGTGAAAGCCGTTCGACGCGGAGAATTTGCCTCCCGCATCCCCGCCGGCCACGACGGCCTGATCGCCGAAATCGGCGAGGCCCTCAACGACGTGATCGAACTAAACGATCTGATGGCCAATGAATTTGTTCGTGTCAGCCACATCGTGGGTCGCGAAGGAAAGATGACCGAGCGCGCCAACATCGGACCGGTGAAAGGGGCCTGGGCGGCTTCGATGGACTCCTTCAATTCGCTGGTCGGTGACCTCGTTCAACCAACAAACGAAGTGGCGCGCGTGCTCACCTCGGTGGCCCGCGGCGACCTCTCACAAAAGATGTCGCTCGAAATCGAAGGCCGGCCAGTGAAGGGTGAATTTCTCCGCATCGGTAACACGGTGAACGGCATGGTCGACCAGCTCAATTCCTTCGCCTCGGAAGTGACCCGGGTGGTCAAAGAAGTGGGTACCGAAGGAAAGCTTGGCGGAAAGGCGGAAGTGAAAGGCGCCTCGGGTACGTGGAAAGACTTGACGACGAACGTTAATACGCTCGCCGGCAACCTGACCGACCAGCTTCGAAACATCGCCAAGGTGACGACGGCCGTGGCCAAGGGCGACCTCTCGCAGAAGATCACGGTGGACGCCAAGGGCGAAGTTTACGAGCTCAAGAACACCATCAACATCATGGTGGACCAGCTGAACTCATTCGCCGCGGAAGTGACCCGCGTGGCCAAGGAAGTGGGCACCGAGGGGCGCCTCGGTGGACAGGCCGACGTGAAAGGCGTGTCGGGCACCTGGAAACACCTCACTGACAACGTGAATGGCCTTGCCAACAACCTGACCGCGCAGGTGCGAAACATCGCCAAAGTGACCACCGCCGTCGCCAACGGCGACCTCTCCCAGAAGATTACGGTGGACGCCCGCGGCGAAATCCTCGAGCTGAAAAACACGATCAACGTCATGGTGGACCAGCTTCGCAGCTTCGCGGCCGAAGTGACGCGCGTGGCCAAGGAAGTGGGCACGGAAGGCAAACTTGGTGGACAAGCCGACGTGAAAGGCGTGTCCGGAACGTGGAAAGACTTGACCGACAACGTGAATCAGCTCGCCGGCAACCTCACCTCCCAGGTGCGCAACATCGCCAAGGTGACCACGGCCGTGGCCAAGGGCGACCTCTCGCAGACCATCACGGTCGACGCGAAGGGCGAAATTCTCGAACTCAAAAACACCATCAACACCATGGTGGATCAGCTGAACTCCTTCGCCGCGGAAGTGACGCGCGTGGCCAAGGAAGTGGGTACGGAAGGAAAGCTCGGCGGACAGGCCGACGTGAAAGGCGTGTCGGGCGTGTGGAAGGACCTGACCGACAACGTGAACGGCCTCGCGGCGAACCTGACCGACCAGGTGCGCAACATCGCGAAAGTGACCACCGCCGTCGCCAAGGGCGACCTGTCGCAGAAGATCACGGTGGACGCCCGCGGCGAAATCTTTGAACTCAAGAACACCATCAACATCATGGTGGACCAGCTGAACTCCTTCGCCGCGGAAGTGACCCGCGTGGCCAAGGAAGTGGGTACGGAAGGAAAGCTCGGCGGACAGGCCGATGTGCGCGGCGTATCGGGCACCTGGAAGGACCTCACCGACAACGTGAACGGCCTCGCCAACAATCTCACCGCCCAGGTGCGAAACATCGCGAAAGTGACGACCGCCGTGGCCAACGGCGACCTGTCGCAGAAAATCACGGTAGACGCGAAAGGCGAAATCTTCGAACTGAAAGACACGATCAACACGATGGTGGAAACGCTCCGCAGCTTCGCCGCGGAAGTGACCCGCGTGGCGAAAGAAGTGGGTACGGAAGGAAAGCTCGGCGGACAGGCCGATGTGAAAGGCGTGTCGGGCACCTGGAAGGACCTGACCGACAACGTGAACCAGCTCGCCGGCAACCTCACCTCCCAGGTGCGAAACATCGCGAAAGTGACCACGGCCGTCGCGAAAGGCGACCTCTCGCAGAAGATCACGGTGGACGCGAAAGGTGAAATCTTCGAACTCAAGAACACCATCAATGTCATGGTGGACCAGCTCAACTCCTTCGCCGCGGAAGTGACCCGCGTGGCGAAAGAAGTGGGTACGGAAGGAAAGCTCGGCGGACAGGCCGATGTGAAAGGCGTGTCGGGCACCTGGAAGGACCTGACCGACAACGTGAACGGCCTCGCCGCGAACCTCACCGACCAGGTGCGAAACATCGCGAAGGTGACCACCGCCGTCGCCAAAGGCGACCTCTCGCAGACCATCACGGTCGACGCGAAGGGCGAAATCCTCGAGCTCAAAAATACGATCAACATCATGGTGGACCAGCTGAACTCCTTCGCCGCGGAAGTGACGCGCGTGGCCAAAGAAGTGGGCACGGAAGGAAAGCTCGGCGGACAGGCCGACGTGAAAGGCGTGTCGGGCACCTGGAAGGACCTCACCGATAACGTGAACCAGCTGGCCGGCAACCTCACCTCGCAGGTGCGTAACATCGCGAAGGTGACCACCGCCGTGGCGCTCGGAGACCTCTCGCAGAAAATTACCGTCGACGCGAAAGGTGAAATTCTCGAACTGAAAAACACCATCAACATCATGGTGGACCAGCTGAACTCCTTCGCCGCGGAAGTGACGCGCGTGGCCAAGGAAGTGGGTACGGAAGGAAAGCTCGGCGGACAGGCCGACGTGAAAGGCGTGTCGGGCGTGTGGAAAGACCTCACCGATAACGTGAACTTCATGGCCGGCAATCTGACCTTACAGGTTCGCGGTATCATCAAGGTGGTGACCGCCGTCGCCAACGGCGAGCTGAACCAGAAATTCGTGCTCGAGGCCAAGGGCGAAGTGGCGGCCCTCGCCGACACGATCAACGGCATGATCGACACGCTGCGAACCTTCGCCGACCAGGTGACCACAGTGGCCCGCGAAGTGGGTTACGAAGGAATCCTGGGTGGACAGGCGAAAGTGCCTGGCGCCTCCGGCATCTGGAAAGACCTGACCGACAACGTGAACTTCATGGCCGGGAACCTCACCAAGCAGGTGCGCGGCATCATCAAGGTCGTGACGGCCGTCGCCATGGGCGACCTGAACCAGAAGTTCGTGCTCGAAGCCCGCGGCGAAGTGGCCGCGCTGGCCGAAACAATCAACTCCATGACCGACACGCTCCGAACCTTCGCCGACCAGGTAACCTCGGTGGCCCGCGAAGTGGGTATCGAAGGAATCCTGGGCGGACAGGCGAAGGTGCCTGGCGCGTCCGGTATCTGGAAGGACCTGACCGACAACGTGAACCAGCTGGCCGGCAACCTGACCAGCCAGGTGCGCGCCATCGCCGAAGTGTCCACCGCCGTGACAAAGGGCGACCTGACCCGGTCCATCGCGGTGCAGGCGCAGGGCGAAGTGGCCGCTCTCAAAGACAACATCAACCAGATGATCTCGAACCTGAAGGACACCACGAGCAAAAACCAGGAGCAGGACTGGCTGAAAACGAACCTCGCCAAGTTTACCGAGATGATGCAGGGCCAGCGCAACATCGCCTCGCTGGCACAGCTGATCATGTCGGAACTCTCGCCCCTCGTCGAGGCCCGCCACGGCACGTTCTTCATCATGGAGAACGAAGGCAACGATTCGGCCCTCAACCTGATCGCCAGCTACGCCTTCACCGAGCGCAAGAGCGTCTCGAACCACTTCAAACTCAAGGAAGGGCTCGTCGGCCAGTGCGCTTTTGAAAAGAAGCGCATCCTCCTGACGAACCCGCCGGAGAACTACATCTCCATCAACTCGAGCCTCGGTGAGGCCAAGCCGAGCAACATCGTCGTGCTGCCGATCATCTTCGAAGGCGAGCTCAAGGCCGTCATCGAGCTGGCTTCGTTCAGTCCATTCAGTGGAAACTACCTGCAGTTCCTCGACCAGCTGATGGACTCGATCGGCGTCATCCTGAATATGATCGCGTCGAACATGAGAACGGAAGAACTTCTCGCCGAGCTGAAGAAGTCCAACGCCGAACTGGAAGCCCAGGCGAAGGAACTCGAAGAGAAAGCCAAGCTCCTCGAGGTCAAGAACCAGGAAGTCGAGCTCGCGTCGCAGTCGCTCGAGGAAAAAGCCGAGCAGCTGTCGCTCATCTCGAAATACAAGTCCGAGTTCCTCGCGAACATGTCGCACGAACTCCGCACGCCGCTCAACAGCCTGCTCATCCTCTCGAAGCTTCTCTCCGAGAACAAGGACAAGAACCTCTCGCACGACCAGGTCAAGTACGCCTCGACGGTGTACTCCGCCGGCTGCGAGCTTCTCGCCCTCATCAACGAGATCCTCGACCTCTCGAAGGTGGAAGCCGGCAAGATGCCCATCGAGCCGACCAACATCAAGGTCACGGACATCCGGGAATCGCTCGACCGCAGCTTCCGCCCCGTCGCGGAGAGCAAGGGCCTGCAGTTCGAAATCAACAGCAGCGCCGCCGTGCCGATGTCAATGTTCTCCGACTCAAACCGCCTGCAGCAGATCCTCAAGAACCTGCTGTCGAACGCGTTCAAGTTCACCGAGAAGGGCAAAGTGGAACTCTCCATCGGGACCGGGGATCCGTCGCATGCCTTCGTTCGCGACCTGACCGCCCAGGGCCAGGACGTCGTGATCTTCACGGTCCGCGACACCGGCATCGGCATCCCGCACGAGAAGCAGAAGATGATCTTCGAAGCCTTCCAGCAGGCGGACGGAACCACCAGCCGCCGCTACGGCGGAACCGGCCTCGGCCTCACCATCAGCCGCGAAATCGCGCGGCTCCTGGGCGGCGTCATCGAGGTCGAGAGCCGTCCCGGCTTCGGCAGCTCCTTCACGCTCATCCTTCCCAAGAATTATTCCGGACCCGAAACCGACATGCGGCCCGTGCGCGAGACGGCCGAGTTCACGCCGCCGCTGCCGGCCGGCGCGAGCTTCGAGGGACGAAAGGTCATCATCGTCGACGACGATACCCGCAACATCTTCGCGTTGCGCAGCATCCTTGAGGGCCGCGGCCTGACCGTCCTTCAGGCCGAGAACGGCCACGAGGGACTTCGCATGCTCGACGACAACCCGGACACCGACATCGTGCTCATGGACATCATGATGCCCGAGATGGACGGGTTGGAAGCCACCCAGAATATCCGCCAGCGGCCGGCTTTCGCCAGCCTCCCCATCATCTCGCTCACCGCCAAGGCCATGCAGGGCGACCGCGAGAAGTGCCTGAAGGCGGGCGCGTCGGACTACATCGCCAAGCCGGTGGACCCCGACCAACTTCTAGCGATGATCTACGCGTGGATGAAACCGGTGCCGGAATCGGTGTCGTAAGGAACTGACCCGTGCTCGACCTCGGAAAGAAAATCGCCGACCCGGCGCCGCCGCCCAGGCCGGCGGATCAGGAAACGACGCTCGAAGCCGTCGACCTTCTCCTGGTCGACGACCGCCCTGATGGGTTGATCACGCTGGAGGCGGTGCTGAAAGGCCCGCGCTACAACCTGGTCACGGCTTCGTCGGGACGCGAGGCCATCCTTCGCGTGCGCGAACGGGACTTTGCCGCCATCCTGCTCGATGTCCAGATGCCCGGCATGGACGGGTTTGAAACCGCGCGCCGCATTCGGCAGATCGACTCCGCCAGTACCATTCCCATCATCTTCGTCACCGCGATCAACAAGGACATCGGCCACGTCTACGAGGGCTATGAGGCCGGCGCCGTCGATTACATTTTCAAGCCGTTCGACCCGCGCGTCCTCTCGAGCAAAGTGGCCGTGTTCGCCGACCTGTTCCGGAAGGCGAAGAAGATCGAGCGGCAGACCGAGGCCATGCGGGAATTCGAACGCATCCGGTTTGAAGACCAGGTCTCGCGCCTCGAACTCGACAACGCCCGCCGTTACCAGGCGCTTCTGGACGCCGTTCCGCACATCGTCGGCGTGTTCTCGGCGGACGGTTCCGCCGAATTGCTGAACCGCACCTGGTTCGACGCGACGGGACTCACCGAGGCCGACTGCGCCGGCCAGGGCTGGAAAACGCCTTTTTCCCCGGAAGATTTCGCCGAACTCCACTCGCGGCTGACACACGACAACGCCGCCGGGGCCAATTTCACCATGGAATGCCGTATTTTGGGCAAGGACGGCGAATATCGCTGGCACCTGGTGCGCGCGGAAGTCCAGGAGGGAAAGCACAACCGCGGAACGTGGCTGCTCACCGCCACCGACATGCACGATCTGATGTTAAGCCAGCTCGCGAACGCGAAGCTTCTGGAGCGCGAGCGCGGCACGGTCCGTTCGCTCGAGGCAAAGCAGGTGGCGCTGGAAAGAAGCAATCACGACCTGGAGCAATTTGCCTACGTGGCCTCACACGACCTCCAGGAACCGCTGCGCAAGGTCACCACGTTCATGGACCTGCTCACGCGCCGCTACGCGGAGTCCCTTCCGGCCGAGGCGCAGAAGTTCGTCTCGTTCGCCGTCGACGGCGCCACCCGCATGCATGACCTGATTCAGGGTTTGCTGGCCTATTCGCGCGTGGATCGCGCGATCGCGAAGGTGGACGTGGATGCCAATGGCGTTCTCGCCGATGTGGCCAACGACCTGGCCCACCAGATCCGCGACTCTCACGCGAAGGTGATCTGGAACGCGCTTCCCACGGTTTCCGCCGAACCCACGCAGCTTCGCCAGGTTTTCCAGAACCTCATCGGCAACGCCCTCAAGTTCACGCACGTGGATGCGCCCGAAGTGAATGTGACGGCCGAGGAATCGGCCAAGGAATGGCGGTTTTCGGTGCAGGACAACGGCATCGGCATCGAACCTGAATACGCCGACAAAATCTTTCTCATCTTCCAGCGCCTGCACCCGCAGGGCCGCTACCCTGGATCAGGCATCGGCCTGTCCATCTGCAAGAAGATCGTGGAGCGTCATGACGGCCGCATCTGGTTCGAATCCAAACCCGGCAGCGGCACCGTCTTCCACTTCACGCTCTCGAAAGAGCCCGCGGCCGCCTAGAGTTTGATCGTCGTTGAGAAGGCGCCGCCGCGCGGCAGGAACGGATCGAAGCGAAGCAGGCCGAGCACCCGCGCGCAGGCCCCGATCAAGGCGAACGGCTTGTGGTGCGTGTTCCATCCGAAACCCACGGGCTTGTTGAGGGCGTAGGGCAGCGGATGGGCATAAGGGTACGCCACCTCCCCCGTCTCCGTCGGAATTGCCGTACGCAGCGCATTCACGAGCGCATTCGTCCGGTAAGCCGCCAGGCGGCGTTCCGCCGCCGCCCGGTTCCCCTTGGCCTGGTAGTCCGCCGCCAGGCGCAGATCGGCGAATGCCACCCAGGTTGACCACTCGTCCGAAAGAAGGGGCTGCCGTCCGCGCCCCACTTTCACCTTCGTGAGCCCGCGGGGACCGCGTTCCTCATAGAAGATCAGCCGCGCGCGGTCCTCGTGCGTGACGAAATCGTAACCCGTCACCGATCCTTTCCCCACGCCCACTTCCACCAGATAATTGTCGTCGATGGCCTGGCGCAGCGCCTCGGCGGTGCCGGGGCCGAACGCCTCGAGCCCGTCGATGCCGTAGGAAGAAATCTTGAGCGCGTTGGTGTCGAGCGGCCACATCGGAATGACGCCGGGCTCGACCCAGCGCCCGATGTTTCCATCGAAGTATCGCCGTTCGGTGGTGCCGATGGCGAAGAGGCTGCGGGAATGGTCCCAGATCACGCGGTCCCAGGCGACCACCAATTCGGCGGCTTTCTCGTACCGGGCCCGGAGCGACGGGTCCACCGAGGCCATCAGAAGAGAGAAGCTGCGAAAGTCGGCGGCGTGCTCGCCGTTGTAGAACTCGTAGAAAGTCGGGTTGGCGCGGTTCTCTTCCAGATGCTGCGCCACGCTGTTGGCGGCCGCCAGCGGGCCCATCCGCACGCCGCCGAAGTTGACGTCGCCCGGCGTCTCGTTCTGAAGGTCCTTGAGCAGTTCCCACCGCTCCCGCGCGAAGCGCAGGTAGCGCGACGCGCGCGTCTCCACATACAGGTGCGCCGCCGCGATGCCGAGGTAAGCATTCGGGCCCGTGTGCGCCACGAGCTCCACGCCGCGCCCGCCGGGCCGCAACGTGGCGGCGTCGACGATGTTGACGATCCATCCGGGCCGCGGGGCCCGTTTACCGTCGCGCAGGACATAGCCGACCTTGCGGATGGCCGCGTTGTCGATGAAATAGTCGATGGTTTGCCGGGCCTGAGAGACCTGCCCGGTTCGAAGGTGCGCCATCGCGCGGATGGCGTTGTCGTAGATGACGGCCCAATGATGAAGGCGGGCATCGCCCGTGAAGCTGGAGGCGATGTGGTTGCGCGGATCTATATGGCGGCCGACAAGACGCATGGTGCGCCGCGCGTGATCCCGGTGGACCGGGCGCACGGCGCCAAGACGAAGCTTAATCACGATGGTACGAACCTCACTCTGGATTAGGGTCAGAGGCGGCGAAGCACGAAAAAAAACGGAGCGTTAAGCCTGGCTCGCGACGAGGCGAATCATCAGGTCAATGTTGTTGAGGTCGCGGCCCTGGATCTCAACGGCGACGCTGTTCAGGGCCTCGGTGATCAACGCGAACATCCGGTAACGCGAGGCCTGGCTCGCGGGCACGTCAAAGAAGTTGGCCGGCAGACCCAGGCCCTGCGGCACGAGCAGGCGATAATCCGCATCCTGCATGAAGTCGCTCAGCCGTCCATCCCGCAGCGACGCCCGCTGGATCTCCGAAAGCGTCATGTCCGGTGTGCGCAGCACCACGTGGACCAGCCCCTGTTCGATTTCGGTGCGCAGGGCTCCGCTCACGGCATTCAAAGCGGCCTGCGAGTCTACCACGAATCCGATTCGCACCGACTGGCCCTCCACCGATTCCAGGAAGCGGCGGGCGGAGTAGGCCGCGCGGGTGGCGGCGTCGGCGTTCTTGACGAAGTGGTAGATCATCGTCGGCGACTTCGACTCGCGCGTCACGTCGGCCAGGGCGCCGAGCGAGCCGGCGAACATGTCACGCGTGGTCGGTTCAGCCATGAAGAGCTGCCAGAGGTCGCCGCCGATGCGCAGGCGGAGAGCGAGGGCGTCGTCCGCGTCCATCCCGGCCCGAAGGGCCTCGTCGATGCGGCGGTTGAGCAGCTCGGAAACGTTGCCCGTCATGAGGCCGGTGGCGTCGCCGCGCGCCGTCAGGTCGCGCAGGCCCAGCGCCAGAGGAGATCGGTTGGTCGGGGCGCTCAGTTCGGCGATGAGGCGGCCGAGCTCAGCGCGGCTCACCCCGGGGTTGTGGTAAGCGATGGCGAGAGCGTCGAGAAGCGCCTGATCGTCGGCATCGAGAAGGCCGGCGCGCACGGGCGCGGTCGCCGGCGCGGTGACCGCCGCCGGGGCGGCGGGCCGGAAGCGGCCGAGAATGACGCCCACCACGATGCCCACGAAGCCCAGCGCCTGCGCCAGCACGGCCACCAGCTCGCCGTGGCCGCTCAGGTGCGCCGACTCGTGCTGATAAAGGGCCGTCTGCGCGCTGAGCGGCAGAAGCGCCATGCGGTCACGATCGACGAACAAAATGGGGTTGGCCGGGTTGAGCGCGGGCACGACCACGAAGGTCAGATCGCCACGGGCGATGGCCGCGTTCGCGGACCTGATCTCGGCCGTCGACCACATCAGATAGAGCGGGTCGGTGAAATCGATCTGGCGGCGCATGGAGATGTCCACACCCTTGTCGGCGAAGTCCTGAATGAGCGTGCCTCGGGGCCAGTCAAAAGGACGGCCGTCCGACGCCTGGGCGTTGATGATGCGGACGGCCTGGGAACCGAAGAGCACGCCCGCGACCACCGGGAGAACGACGAGGAACGGCGAAGCGATGAGAGCGATGCTCACGCCCGTTGCCGGCAGGAACGCGATCGGTAGGACGACGGCGAGGAAGTAAGCGCTGCCCGCGGCGGTGAACGACGCGGCGCTGGAGAGGATTGAGACGGCGGGCGACACGGGCGCCGCGCCGCGCGACGACCCGAACAGACGGCCGACGCCGCTCATGAGACGGCCGCCGGGGCCCTTCACATAGAGCGTGCGGGCATACTTGATGTCAGCGGCGAGCTGCGTCTTGAAAGGAGCCTCCGTGCTCGCGTCGCCGAGGGCTTTCAGGGCGCCGATGGCGTCGGCGGCGATGGCCCGGTTGCTCGACAGGCTCAGCGGCAGCAGGGCGAGACGTTGCTCCATCTCGGTCATCGTGGAACTGGTCATCGCGGCGCGCGCGGCGATGCGAATGACGGTCTCCGGAGAACGAAGGCCGCGGATGATGATCGGATCGAGAAGTCGAAGGCGGTCCACGGGGGTGAGCGGTGCCCGGATCGTCGCGATCAGGGCAATGGCCGCTGGCGCCACGGCGGGATTCCCGCTGATGGCGAGCCGCTCGATGACGGCAATCGACCGTTCGATAAGCGTGTGCGTCGCCGGGTCGCCGTTCCAGAGAGCGGTCAGTTCCGTGAGCGCGTTCACGCGAACGTCGTTGTTGCGAACCGAAAGGGCGGCGAGGAGCGCGCTCAGACGCGTCTGGCGGGCTTCGTCGGCCGGGACGACATCGGTGGCGGGCAAGATCGTCAGGAGCACTTCGGCGGCCTCGATGCGAACAGAAGGGTTCGCGTGGGTGGTCAGGGTCGTCAATTCGGTACGAAGGTCGAGCAGAGTGCGGCCGGCGGTGATCTGGGCGCGCGCTTCGGCGCGCACCGCGGCTTCGTCGTTGGAAAGGAAAATACGGATGACGTCTGAGAACGCGGTGACGTCGGCGGGCAAGCCCGACGAAACGCTCATGTCTGAAATCAGGCGGATGCCGGCGACGTTCGCCCGGGCGCTCGGAATGTTCAGGGCGCGATTGATGTTCGGGCGCGCGGCGTTGATCGCATCACGGTTGGCGGCGTCCGTCCACAGGGCGCGAAGCGCGTCGAGAGCGATAACAACGACGGTGTCCGAATAGAAGCGAAGAAGCGGCAGCCAGAGGTTCACCAGGCGCGCGCGCTCGTCGTCGGTGGTCATCAGGGGCGTGAGGGCGTTGAGAATCTGCACCTTCTGGTAGGTGTCGCCATTGCGCAGGCGGGCAAAAGCGGACTCGAGCCTCTCGCGGCGAGTGGCGTCGTCATAACCGGCGGCGTTGAGCGCGACGACGGCGGCGGTGCGGATCGGCTCGCTCCAGTGCACCAGCCCGTCGTTGATCGCGTCCGTCAGGCGGCCGCGGGCGGCGTCACCAGCCGTGGCGGCCATCGCGGCGGCCAAACGGAGGGCAGCCGCACGAAGGCCGGCATTGGCGTCCGACGCCGCGTCCCGGCGCGCGGGCGCAATGGGGTTTTCGGCGAGGCCGACGATCGTTTCGAATTCGGTGTCGATACGCCCCTGGAGCAGCGGGTCGGCGCGCAGGGCCGTGAGCGCGGTGACCGCGCGCAGGCGGATCTCGGCATCCGGGTGCGAAAGCTGTTCGATCCACGCATTCACCTGGATAAGCGCGAACTGCTGGGCCTCGTTAGCAACGCCCGCGAGGACGGCGGTTGCTTCCGGGGACGGGCGGAACGAGAGCGTTTCGATGGCTTCAATGCGGAACACCGGATTGACGGCGACGAGCTGCGGCTCAATCGCGGCCACGAAGTCGGCGTCGACAATGGGGCTCTCGGACAGCGCCAGCCGGGTCGTGCGGCGAACTTCCGTCGAAGGGTCGGTGAGATAGGCCTGCAGAGCGATGAACTCGGGCGTGGCCGGGGCCTTGTCCGCAGCCGCCACGAAGGCGGCGACGATGCCGCGCGCCGCGGCAAGGCGGGCGGGCGAGGTCTGATCGGCGATGCGGCGGCGCTCATCGCCGGTAGCGAGCAGGGCAAAGGGAATGATGAGGAGGCGGAGCGGGACGAGGGCGACGCCGACGATCGCGTAGATCACGTAGTAGACGGCAAAGAGGGCGCGGCCGGCGCGGGTCGTGGGGAAAGCGGGGTCGAGACGGCCGCGGCTTCCGCCGAGGTCGCCCGTGATCATGAGGACGGCGCCCGTGAGGAAAATCCAGACGTGGCCCAGGGCCGACGGGCCCGCGCGCGGAGCGAACGAGTTGGGGATTCCGTAGTCCACGCTCACCAGGCGGTGAGCGGCCCGAAGCGCCTGCGTCGGCGTGGGAACCACGATGATGAGCCAGTCCACGAACGGAATCTTGTCGATGATGCGCAGGATGAGCGACGGCTCCTGCTCCTTGACGGGCGTAATGACCGCGGGGGCCGGCTCGGCCACGCCGGCGGAGCGCAGCTCGAGGACGGCGCGCTCATAGATCTTCTGGATGTACCCAAGGTAGATGAGCGACGGCGCGGAGGTCAGGCGACCTTCGGAATACGCCTTCACGCCCGAGAAATGGTTGGCGGCGAAGCCGTCAATGTCGCCCTTCACGGAAGCGACCGCGGGGAGCTTGACGATCTCCGAGAGACGCGCCCACAGCCAGGCCGCGTGATCGCGGCGCGACATGACGTTGCGTCCCACGCGCTTGTTCATCCAGGCCCAGAGGTCCCATAGCGGGCCGGCCACGAGGTCGTAGCTGCCCACGAAGAAGCCCTTGGTGATGAAGGCGATGTTCGTGTCGAAGATGCCGTTCCAGAACGCGCTGGCGTAGCCCTTGAAGCCGACCGGGCGCAGGCTCGCCGGCGTGGCCCGGATGTCGCGAATGACCGCGTAGACAAAGTAGAGGAGGAACGCGCCGATGGCGCTCAGGATCACGGCCGTGGCGGAAACGCCACTCACGAGGAGCAGCAGGCCGCCGACCGCCGCGGTGACCGCCGAGAACCCGGTGACTTTCAGCGACGTGCGAACGACGTCGGGCTCGTCGCGGTACTTGAGGAGGACCAGCAGGCCGATGACGGCCAGCGCGGCGCCCGCGACCGCCATGATGAGGGGCAGCGACCCCACGAGGAAGCCCATGAGGGTGGCCACCGCCACGCCGCCCAGCAACATGTTCACTTTTCTCCCGAACGGATTTTCTGGGTTGAACAGGAAGGGAGACATGAACCAACCGTAGGTGGCCGTCGTCAAAAGAAAGAACCAGATGATCACGCGAGACGGGTCAATCGGCGAAAGAATGATGGCGCCGATAACGATGATCAGGCCGAGGCGGATTCCGTAATTGTTGCTCGAGTAGATATCGCGGAAGGTCATGCGCTTGGTGGCGCCGCCCTTGCCCAGCGTGGCGATGAACTTCGCGTACTTCCGGAATCCGCGCTGCACCGAATCGCCGTACTGCGGCAGAATGCCCATGAAGAACGGCATGAGAGTGAACGGCAGATCCTGGAACACGAACTGAATGGTCCCAATGAACGCGCCCCTTTCGCGCCAGCGATTGAAAAGCGCGCCATAGCTGATGGCCTGAGCAAGGAACACGGAGGCGATGTAGAACGACAGCGACAATCCCGTCAGCGGGTTGAACGGGAAGGCATAGTGCAGGAACGTCAGCAAGATGACGTAGCGAAGCACGCGCGGCTTCTTGAGGTAGAAGCTGAAGCTCACCACCGTTCCGGTCTTCTTCGTCCACGACACGAGCGGGCTCGTCAGGAACTTGAGGGGCGTTGCGCCCATCAGCGATTCCGGGGCGTCGCCCGACCATTTGCGCAGCGGAGAGATCGCCCCTCCATAATCCGTCGGCAGGCCCTTGCCCGTCTGGTAGTACTCGATGTGCTTGCTGTTCATTCCGAAGGTCAGGAACCGCAGCGCGGTTTCAATGTCTTCGGCCACGTACTCATCCTGTAAAGCGTCCATGTCGCGGCCGAAGGACGTGCGGAAGAATCCCTTTCCGTACAGGCCCACGGCGTCAACTTCCTGCTTGACCATCTGTTCGGGGCCGACGAAGCCTTCCTCGGCCATGCCAAGCGCCTTACCGGTGTTGGTCATCGGTTTCGTGAAGATATACACCCCGTATGGCGCGACAGCGAGCTTGGGATCGGATTCAAAGTCCACGCCCACGTTGGGAAGCGTGAAGACCTCTTCCCAGAGATGCTCATGATCCCAGTCGAGCGCGAAGGTGATCTCGCCGCGGACATACGGGAAGAAATTGGCCCACTGCGTGTATTTGGCGCCGCCATGCGGATCGCTGAACCCAGGCCGCCACCAATGAAGTTCGAGATCGTTCTCCGCGATGGTGGTGAAATAGAAGTCGACGGCTTCGCGGCTGCCCAACGGCCCCACGCCCTTCATCTTGTCCCCCCATTCGTCGAGCAGGGCCTTGCGTCCGGCGGCGTCGGCGGCCTTCATCTTGCGCAGGAACTCCGGCAGGCCTCCGGGGAAACCTCCCGCCGTCAGCTTCTGGTTGAGGCCGACGCCCACGTTGTCGTGCTTGAGGATGAACTGGAGCTTCTCGTCGACCATGCGCTTGACGTCGGCATCGGTCGCGTTCGGGAAGAATTTACGGATGTAGTACTCGTACACCTCTTTCGACTGCAGCGCGCCTTTCGCGTTGTGGTAGCCGACGTTCAAATGGTCATTGAGCCATTCACCGATGCGGTCCGAGAGCTCTTTGTCGAGCGGGTTGGCCATGTTGAGGCCGAGCTCGGAAAGAGGGCGGTTCGGGACATCGCTCAGCGAGCGAAGCATCGCGTAGCGGTCCGCGCTCAGGAACGGCTGAGGCGCCTGGCCGTTCGGCGCGTAGAGCTCGTCCTTGAGACGGTCGAGGAAAACTTCCCACTGGTCTTCGAACGAGCGGGCGACCATGCCGGTGCGGTGCTCGAGGGCGCCGTCTTCCATCTTCCAGAGCGTGGGCCAGTCGAAGGCGAAGTCTTCCGCCCAGCCGGTGAACTGGAACGTGAATGACTTCAGTTCATCGTAGCTGCGAGGCGCCGGCGGCATGTCTTCCCGGCCCTGCTTGTTCACCCATGACTTGATGCGCTCGCGGGTCTTGAAAATGTCCGGATGCTTGGGAATGTCGCGGCGGCGAAGCGTGCCGGCCCGCGCGGCCGCGATGGCGGTGCGCCAACTGGCCACTTCGTCGACGGTCAGGAACGTAAGCTTCTGGCCTTTGCGGTCATCGACCATCTTGTTGATCATCATCTCGAACTGGTCGATCGCCTCCACGTTGCCGTTGAGCAGCGTGGGCAGCTTCGATCGAACGTCTCCCCAGGTCGCGGCCTCTCCGAACCCGTAGAAACGGGAGATGGTGCGGAACACCAGGGCCTTGGCCACGTTCGCGACGGAGAAATAAGTCAGGAGAATGGCGTCGCCCAGCGGCAGCAGGGTGAGCACCATGATAAACACGCGCGCAAACGTCGGCAGCGTGATGGGCCCGAAGAACAGGTCGATTTTCATCGGCACCGGGATGAGATCGAAGATGCCGAACACGAAGAAAGCGAGGTAAGCGACGAACGCCAGTGTGGCCACGATGGTCATGAACCAGAAGAAGCCCGCGATGCGCGCCTGGTACGTGCCGGTCGCGACGCGATCTCCAAGGAAGCGTTTCAAAATCGGCAGATTATTCAGAAGGATGTTGAGCGGGCGGAACGAAAAGAGGGACTGGTTCTGCGGCGTCTCCACCTTGTTGATGCCCAGGCGCCCGCGGACGTGTTTGACCAGCGGTTCGGCCGACTGGCGGATGAAGGCGTCGAACTGCGCGGGCGCGATCTCGCCGTTGCGCAACTGGTTCATCCAGCCGCGGCCGCGGGCCTGCAGTTCGGCCAGGCGGGCGTCGTTGCTCCATTCCTGCGGGAACGATCCCCATTCGGTCTCGCCGTTGAGGTAGCGGAAGAAGTCGCTGAAGTCTTCCCACGTCATCACGTAGTTCCACTTCTGCCCACTGCGCACGTCGCGCATGTTTTCCCAACTCGTGAGCTCGCGCTTCATCATGGCGAAGAACGTTTTCTGGTGCCGCGCCAGAAGCTGCATCACCTCGCCGCCGCGGCCGGAGTTCAGGAACCAGGCCACTTCACGGAGCATGTACTGCTCATACGGGGCCTGGGACGAGATGAAAGGAATGGCGCGCCGGATGACCTTGCGGATGGTTTCGTCTTCCATCGACGAAAGCGTCCATTTGCCGGCCTTGTTGACGGGCAGGAGCAGGCCGCTGCCGGAGAGCACGGGCACTTCGTCGAGACTGACCTCTTCTGATCCGAGCGAGAGTCCCGCGAGTTCCTTGAGGATCACTTCGTCGACGTAACGTTCCGCGGCCTCCTGGCCCATGATCTCGTTGTCGTTGAACACGGCGGGAGCGCCGTTCCCCAAAAAGCCCAGCTGGTTGAAGATACTCATCGCCTCGGCGCGGTAGCGCTGGCGGACAATCGGCTTGAGGCGGCGACCATTCTCGGCGGTGTCTTCCCAGATCGCCTTGCGCGTCAGCCCAGCCTGCATGCGGCGAACGGCCTGTTCGCGGGTGATGCCGGGGAAATAGGTTCGTCCGCGTTCGGTGCGGGGCTGGAACGCGGCGATGTAGGTGTCGAGGACGGCGCGCCCCTCGGCCTCGGTGAGCATCTGGCCATTGACGCCGCCCGCCAGAGCGAATGGCTCCATGAAGCGCGACAGCGTGGGCGCCAGGATGCGCACGACGGCCGGCGCGTCGGGAGCCGACAGTTGGGCGGCGAGCGTGCCGGCGGGAGCGTTGCGAAGCGCGACGATCGCGTCCAGGTCCGCCTGGCCGAACAGGGTCGAGTTAGGCTGAGCGTCGTTTTCGGCCACGGCGGCGGCCGCTTCATGACCGAAGCTCAGGCGGCCGGTGACGGCCCTGACCTTGCGGTAAAGCGAAGCGCTCTCCTGGGCCTGGAGCTTCTCGAGAAATTCGGTCCGCGTGGCGAAAGTGATGTTGCGATTGCGGAAAGCCACGAGCGCGGCGGCTTCCTTCACGGTGAGTCCGAGATCGGGACGGAACGACAGCACCCAGCGGACGCCCGGCGCGTCCGCGAGCGGCGGGATGATCGCCGCGACGATCCGGATGGCCACGATGGGAAGGATGAACACGAGGCCCCCCGCCATGCGGATGGGTGAGACGCGGGTGAGCGCGCGGAAGTCGTCGCTCGGGGCGCTGTTCACGTTGAGACGGCGCTTGGTGATGAGCCACGGCCGCCACCAGAGCCACTGCACGATCGAGAGAAGCCCGCGAGAGAGCGCCAGGAAGCCGGTCATGGCGAGGAGCGGCATGATCCAGGTCATGAAGAACACGCGCTGCTCGTGCTTCTCGGCCCGCGCGACGTCTTCCTCGGAGCGATCCTTCAAATTGGCCGGGATCAACATGGTTGTGTTGACGCGGTAGATGCGCACGCCCTCGGGCGCCGATTCCGGGTTGGCCACCATCGCGCGGACCCGGACCGTCCACGCGTTGGCGCGGTCAATGGCGCCACTGGCCTGCCCGAGCGGGGTGGCAAGGCTCCAGTCCGCGAGATTGAGCGTGGTGAGCTCATCACGGACGAGCTTATAGCGGCCTTCCTGTCGGTGGATGAAGCGTCCATTGCGGATGAGTCCCCACGTCTCGCCCTGAAGAAGGTTGCCGTCGGCGCTGAGCCACTCGTCGAACGAACGGCGCGCGTTGCCCAACCGGCCACGCGGGTCGATCTCGGCGCCGGGGATGCGCACCGACACCACCACGTAGGTGTCGACGCCGCCGGTGGTGTTGGGCTCCACCATCACGCGCGCGTCATAGACGCGGTAGAGCGACGGGCGGCCCTGGAAGTCGGACGTCACGGAATAGATAGGAATGGACTGATACGAGTAGATGCGGACCTGGCGCGGCGCCTCGGCGTACTCGTGGTCTTCGAACGACCGTCCGGCGTCGCCGTAACCCACGAAACGAAGCCCATACTCCAGGTTGTCCTGGACCACGCGGTAAATGGTGTAGCCGTCCTCGACGCGGTCGAACTCCAGCACGCGGACCACGCGGCCTTCGCGGACGACGCGGCCGGCGGCGTCGTAGACCTCGTCTTCCTTGATGGTGATTCGATGAGCGGCGCCATGGTTCACGGGACGCCCGATGTCGGCGGCGTAATCGTAGTAGGCCGCGCGGCGCGGAACGAACTCGCCGTTGGTGGTGAAGCCGTCGATACGCACCGCGGGGAGTCCGCGTCCGTCGCGAAGCTCGCGCATGGTGGCGCCGATAAAGCTGTTGCTCGTTTCAACGAGCGTTCCCTGGCGGCCGATGAGACCGCGGCCCGGCGGCAGATCGGCCATGCCGATGTAGCGGCCTTCGCTGGCCGGCTGCGCCGACCCGACCGGGTTCTCCACGGTGTCGAGGTAATGGGTCTGCACGCCGGCGGGGATGAGCGGGCGCGCGGGAACGGGCTGGCCCGCCTGGGCGACGAAGCGGAGGTTGTGCCGGATCTCGGGACGGAACCGGCCGCCGCGCGAGGCGAGATCGCCGCGGCTGTCCATGCGGCCTTCGGCCGCGAACTGGATTCGTCCGCGCATGTCGCGCATCATCTGGCTGGTGGCGCCGGTGCCGTTATTATGGACCTGGATGATGGCGCCGCCCACCGGGGCCGGAGCGCCAAACACGATGTCGCCGCGCTCGACGAGCCACTTATCGGGGGCGAGTTCGCTCTCGAGGACCGGTTCGCCCTGAGGTGCGCCGGTGGCGTCGGTTTCCCACGTGCGCGAGCGCTGGAAGATGCCGGGAATGATGGTCGGGCCTTCAAAACGGGTTATGGTCAGCGGGACGAACTCGTCGCCCTGGCCGGTGCCGGTATAGCTCGCGATCACGTGGGCGCGCTGGTTGCGGATTTCACGCCAGGTGGTGTTGACCGTGGCGCCTCCGTCGACGATTTCCGAATGCTCGGAAACGAACTCGGGCGCGCCGGTGGCGGCGTTGAACTGCACGCGCAGAAGCGTGCTTGATTCCACGGGTCCATTGATGTTCGTGGCGTCGGCCCGCTGCTGGAACGTGCGCGAGGCGACCTGCACGGGAAGCTGAAGCAACACGCGGACCCGGTCGAGCGTGGCGTCGCCGCCATTGCTGAAGCGGAACTCCGTGGCCACTTCCGGAGTAAACACCGGAACGCCGGCGCGAGCCGGCTCGCCAGGCCAGGAGATCTCGGAGACCAGCATGTTCGGCCGCGCGCCGTCCACGCGGCCGTCGATGCGGCGGACGTCCTCGCCGCGCGAGTTCGCGTCTTCCATGAAATAGTCGCCGAGCGCGGTGCGCGTGTGCACGCGCGTCACGGGAACGTTTTCGCGGGCGGCTCCGGTCACGTTGAAAAGATTGATCTGATGAAGGACGGGCCGCTGCGTCACCGGGTCAAGCTGGACCTCGGAGACCTGGGCGGCCTGGCGAATCGCCACGCCGTCCGCGCCGTACTCCTGCGTCGCCTGGCGGAACATCACGTTGGCCCCGTTGTAGAACGAAGTCATTCTCGTTCGGCCGGTCGGACGGACGGAGTCGTCGGTCAGCATGCGCATGCCGTTGATCTTGATGAGCCTGTTGCCGAACCACTGCATGAAAGGCTTGCCTTCGAACTCTCGGACTCGCCGCTCTCCCCGCACCACGAGATTTTCGCTGTTGACCGTGACGCCGTCGAGCTGGTTGCCGGTCATGCGCACGTCGTTGACGTGGCGCCACACGAGCGTGACCGGTTCTCCGTCGGCGTTGGCGATCCAGGTCTCGCGCTCGAGCTCGGCTCGAATTCCGGTGCGCATGTAGATGTTGTCGGAAGTGGTGTTGTCGTAGATCACGAGCTGGCCGAGGCGCGGGCTGAACTCGCGGACCAGGGCGCCGTACGGGTCGACGGTGCGGCGCGTGCGGTCTCCATTGGTCATGTTCTCGACCCAGAATTCGGTCCGGCCCGTTCCCACCTCGATGTTATTGAGCGTCCAACGCTCGGCGACGTGGTTGTTGGCGGGGTTCCCCGGGTCTTCGATGCGCACTTCGGTGACCGCGGCGGCCCACTGACCCGAGACCGGGTTCCAACGGAACGAGGCCGAAATCTCGCGGCGGCGGAACTCGCGCCCGTCCACGCGGAAGGTCTCGACGCGTTCAAGGACCTGGCCGCGGATGTTGCGGACCTCGCTCCAGCTTCGGGCGCCGTCCGTGGCGTCATAAATGTAGTTGCCGTTTTCGTTCAGCAGCGGCCGGTTGGCGCGGTCCACCCGCATGCGGTGCGTGTTGGTGCGCGCGATCTCCTTGCCGTCGGTACCGGGGATGAACACGTCGGACTCGATGCGGCTCGGCAGGCCATGAGGATTGTAGACGTCGTAGTTGCGGCGCACGCGCTCGCGGTCGTTCACCGTCTCCATCAGCAGCATGCGCGGGCGCGTCGCGTCGCCGGGAGGCCCGTAGTCCACGATGCGCTGGCGGCGAACTTCGTTGAAGCGAAGGGTCGGGTTCTCCCGGGCCAGGTCGTCGCCAAGCGACGCGGTCTGGTCGTAGCCGACGAAGTTGCCTCTCTCGTAGATGGGCGTGGGACGGGAGTACTGACGGACTTCGCGGCCGGCGCCGTCCACGTCGCGCGTCACGGCCTCGACTGACTCGAGGCCGCTGATGGCCGTGAGCCACTGGTCGACCGCCGCGTCGTAATGGGAAACGACGCCCGTCTCATGGTCACCGCGCATGACCAGGTTGCCGACGAAGTCGAACACGTCGGTCGATGTGAATGTCTGGCGATTTCGAACACCGCGGCCGTCCACCCATTCGTGGATGGTGGCGACGTCGGAAACCGAGTAGCCGCTGTACGCCGTCAGCCCGACGAGCGCGCGCTCCTGGGTCGTCAGATCGTTGTCCTGGACCACCACGCGGAAAGGCAGCCAGCCGAAGGTGGTGAGGGAGTTCGGCAGGGCGCCGGCGGCGGCGTCAGGAACTTCCCGGGTCGAGCCGATCTGGCGGTGCAGCGTGCGCCAGCGCGCGTCGACGAAACCGGTCCACGGAACGTTGCGGCCGGCGACGTACATCGTGCCGGACACTGGGTAGCCGCGGAGGCCCGACACCGGATCCACCTCGGGGCGGTTGCTGGTGACGCGCACTTCCTCGCGAAGAACGAAGCGGGGCGCCGCGGGGCGGGCGAGGACGCCGGGTTCCGGCGGAATCAGGGTGAGGCGCTGGTACGTCGACGGCATGCGCATGGCCGGGCGGGCCGGGTCATAAGAGAAGAGTGTGTAACCCGACGGATCGTCGACGCGGGCAAGCTCGAACACTTCCTGACCGTTGTGAATGAAGCGCGCCCAGTACTGGCGAAACTGATAAACGCCGCGGCCGTCGTGGCGCGGCAGCGTGAGCGTGACGGTGTAGACCGGACTGTCGCGCAGGACGCCGTTGGCGCCGCGCACGAGCTCGAGGTCCTTGATGGCGGCGTCGGGCAGCAGGTTGACCTGGAACTGACGCTTGACCACTTCGCGGTTATCGCGGGAAGCGGGGCGGCCGTCGGGGCCGATCTCAAGGACGCGGTCGGGGAACCAGGATTCCTGGGGAAGAAGGCTGAGGACGTCGCGCAGCATCCGGCCGTTGCGCGGGTCCGTGGGCACCATCACGCCGGTGCGCGGATCGCCCACCACCGTGCGCATGTCGCGGTCGTAAACCGTCATCTCGCGCTCGTTGAGGTTCACCTGCTGGAAATACTGTCCGCCCTGGTCGCCGGTGAACGACGGCACGCGAACCGTGGGGGCCTGCGGAAGCGCGCGCGGCACAGCCACGGGGTCGATGGCCGGCGCGGCGCGGTCCGACACGCCGTCGAGCTGGAAGGGGTTCACGTTCGCGGCCAACGCGCGCCACGCGGAAACGGACAGCGAGCCGAGCGTCGGCGGCGGCGTCCAGTACTGGTCGCCGGCGGTGCGGGCGCGGGCCGAAGCCAGCGGATAGGAATTGCGCGAGCCGATGCGGAAAGCGTCCATGGAAGCGAGAAGCGTTCGCGCGTTCTCGGCGTAGCGCGCGGAAAGCGCCGGGTTCGTGGTCGCGTAGTGGCGGCCCATCATGCGATAGACGGCGGCCATCTGGGCCGTTCCTTCAAAGGACGCCATCGGAGCGCGCCGCGTGATCGTGTCGCCCTCGCGGCTCAGGATGCGGCCTTCGTTGTTGGTGAAGTCGAAGACGGTGTGCCGCCGGTCGCCCCGGGTCACTTCGACCTGAAAGTTCTCCTCCGTCAGGCGGATGAGGTCTGCCGGGTCAATGCCGAGCCGCTGAAGGCCGTCGGGGCCGGCGGCGAGCATCAGCGTCGTCACATCGGAAAGAGTGCGGACGCCCGTCGGCGTAGCGATGGGAAGGCCCGTTCTGTCGAGCAGTCCGTCGCGGAGAATGCCCTGCACGCCGGCGAACTCCGTGCGCCAAAGGGCGCGGGACGCGTCGTCGGCCGGGGCGCCGTCGAGGAGCATGCGCAGCACTGAATAATAGGTGGCGTTGTGCTGAGGCGAATAGATGTTCGGCCAGTCCTGCTCGCCGCGTAGCGGGCCCATGACCACGCCGGCGCGGTCGCCGTTGAGGCCGGCGGCCCAGACGACGATGCCGCGGGCAAGCTCGAGCGCGCGCGCGTCACCGGTGGCGCGGTAGTACTGCATCGCATACGCCGCGATCTGAAGGTTGGCGCCGACGTCCGCGTGCGGACCGGAAGCGGCGTCGCCGGGAATCCGCGTGAACTCGGTTTCCATGCCGGGGCCCAGGTCGCGGCCCGGGCCGAGGAGGCGGTCGAGAACGCCCGGCGCGCGGTGCGTGCGGTAATTGTTGGCGAAGCCGCGGAAGCCCCGCGGCGAATCGCCGGGGCGCGTGCCCTGGCGGTCGTACTCGGCCTGGAAGAATTCGAAGATGCGGCGGGCGGAATCCCCATCGCGCTGGTGGAGGAACGCGAGACCGGCCATGGCCTCGTCGCCCGTGTTGAAATGGTCTCCCGGATACGCGCGGCCGTCGCCCACGATGTGCGCGCCGTCGAAGCTCGGCACGAGCCCGGTGCGCGGATCGCGGTAGGCGCGGAACCACACCGGTACGC